>Ga0208694_1000264_pt1 | contig 83378 bp, 53 predicted proteins | sample AD_UKC078_MetaG_FD_184442 | JGI IMG/M metagenome (GOLD analysis project Ga0208694, IMG submission 184442) | Active sludge microbial communities of municipal wastewater-treating anaerobic digesters from USA - AD_UKC078_MetaG (SPAdes) (version 2) | ecosystem: Engineered > Bioreactor > Anaerobic >...
ATCTTCATTATTACTTTGGATTGATTATATAAATAATTGGGATAAAAACCAATAATCCCGTTACCACCATAAACAGGGTATCCATCTTCCGTCAATTCAGATGTTAATAAGCCTTTTCCATAAGTAATGTCGCAAAGAGCGGTTAATGGCCTTGATTCCCATGAACCATTTGTGATCATTGCGTCCGATTTTGATAGTATTTCTTGGCGAAAAACAGTTTTTATCTGTTCCTCTAAATTATCATTTATCCTCCTTTTCAGTTCTATTCTTTCCGTGATCGCACGGTATGCTTTCACGATTTCTCTCTGCTTTTCGATGCTCGGCACCGGCAACTCAACGGCGCACATTTCATCCCAGTCGAATATTTCACGAACACTCCCGTGGGATCTGAATCTGGCATACCTATCGAATTCAGGACGGCTGAACCATAACATAAGATATTCCGGGTCGAGTTTTTCTTTATCGACAATTTCAAATACCGAATACGAACTTGAAATAATACAATCATCCCCTTGCAGAAGCGCGATTGAGATTTTCTCTCCGTTTCGAGATGTCACCGGTCCGTATGCGAATTGACCGGTTCTGACTATCTTGTAACTCGATAAATCGGTCCCGATTATATTTGCAATGGAGGGAATAAACTTCTTTTCGATGCTGACACCAAGAAGATTATCAATCGATAAATCTCTGTTGCGTTCATCAACCGGATGTATATATTCCCCTAACACCTTATAGCCTTCTTTCATTATCAATACCTCACCCGATGTATTTTCTATGTGCCGCCTTTACATTGCTCTGTTTTACCATTGCATATTGCAAAGTCGTATCTATCCTTTTATGTCCCAGTAACTGCTGCAACTGCTCGATAGGCATTCCCTTGTCTATCGCTGTGGTAGCAAGCGTTCTTCGGAACTTGTGCGGATAAACACGGTTTATCCCCAGTCGTTCTCCAAACACACGTAGCCGTTTTTCCGCGCCGTTTATCATCAGCCGACCATATGGGGCTTTGAGCGAAACGAACAAAGCCGGGTTATCATCGGTCCGCGATGATAAATAGTTTTCAAGGTGTATCTTTGTCCGAGCGTCAAAGTAAGTCATCCGTTCCTTATCGCCCTTTCCTAACACCACGCACTCTCGCTCTACGAAATTTATATCATTTCGGTTCAATTTTACCATTTCTCCTATACGCATCCCCGTGGATGCAAGAAGATCTATGATGGCTAAATCCCGTAGTTCAGTGCAGTTATCTCTCATTATTTCGAGAGCTTCATCCGTATAGGTTTCTTTCAAAACCGTGGTCGATTTCACTTTATGAATCCGCCGCGCGGGACTTTTGAGAATGTAATTCTCATCTTCAAGCCACGAGAAGAAACTTGAAAGAATCCTCCGAATGTTGTCAATCGTCACCTTGCTCGATTTTTTTGCCGCCTGGTATTCAGTCAAGTAGGTTCGGATATCCTCTGTTTCAATATGACAAACCGTCTTGTTTGTCCCTTGGAGCAATGCCCGGATCGTCGCTTCGTAATACTTCAGCGATTTTTCAGAACACCCCTCCACTCTTTTTGCCGCCAAGAAGATAGCAACATAATCTTGCTCTTCTTTTTTATCGGTATCGGTGCCGCTTTCGTGTCTTTTTAACACCTCGCCGAGTACGCTTTGCAGTTTCTCCAACTGCGAGTTGTTCAGGTATGGTAACATACCCTGAATGACTTCATCCGTAATGCTTTTTGTCATTGCCTTTCTCCTTTTATATAGTTTAAGAGAACGACAATCAACGGCAGTTCCTTTCTTTTCTCTCGCCGTTGGTGAGAGTTAATCCCTATTGATCCACTAAATGATAATTTAGAGGACTCAATCTTCTACGTTTTCAATAAGTTTTTCCCAAACATCATTGCGGAAGGGAAAACAAGAATCAAAGATGTTACAGATTGTGTTCTTGGCGGGACTCCAAGCCGTGATGAACCCGATTATTGGGGAGGCGACATCGCATGGATTAACTCCGGTAAAGTAAATGATTTTAGAATCACTTCTGAAAGCGAGTTTATAACTTCCGTGGGATTGAAAAAATCTGCTACCAAAATGCTTCCAATTCATACCGTTGTGCTTGCAATTACCGGGGCAACATTAGGACAAGAGAGTATTACTCTTATCGAATGCTGTGCCAATCAATCTGTTGTTGGCATACTCGAAACCCCCACATTTCCTTATCAGTTCATCCATCCGCTCATAAAAGTATCGATGAAGGAACTTCTGCGCAACCAGGGAGGGGGTGCACAACCTCATATAAATAAGGATGATGTCGGAAATGTTTCGTTTAATCTTCCAGATAAAGAGACGATAGAAAATTATTTGAATTCAGTAAACCCTCTCTTTATCGCAATTGAAAGAAATTGTCACGAAATTGATGGTTTGATCGAGTTAGAGTCTGTTCTTGTCGCAAAGTTAAGCCGCTAAATTATCATTTATCTGCTTTTTAAGTTCAATCCGCTTTGTTATCGCTTTATAACTCTCCACAACCTCCTTTTGCTGTTCCATTGAAGGAACCGGCAACTCTATTCTGCAAAGGTCCTCCCAGGTGATACCGCCTCTCACGCTTCCATCTGTCCGCAACCAGCAGATTCTGTCGAATTCGGGACGTCTGAACCACATCATAAGGTATTCTCGGTCCAGAACAGCTTCGTCTTTGATTTTAAACATAAAGTATGCCGGAGACACAATTGCCGGTTCGTCTTCTGTATAAAGGGAGACCGGCAAACGCTCATCCCTGCCAACATGCATAGGATTACACGCAAATAGCCCTTTCGATATCAGTTTATAACGGCTCAAATCGGTTCCGATGACATTTGCGACCGAAGGCATAAAGAACTTATCGATACTTATGCCAAGAACCCTGTCCGCAACCATATCGGTATTTCGGTAGTCGACTTGGACTATATGGTTACCCAAAACATCAAAGTTTGATTTCATAGCCAAGCTCCTTAAACACATCGAGCAATTCTTGTTTGGATTCCTCTTCGGCTTTCAGCAAGTCCTGCAATTCGGTTTGTAACGATTTCATTTTGGTATCAAAATCGATGTTTTCATCTCTGTTGATAAACTCGATATACCGACTGGGAACGAGCGTATAGCCCTTGGCTTTTACTTCGCTCTTGGGTGCGGAATAACAGAACTCAGGCTTGTTCTCATAGGTCGTTTCGTATCCTTCCCTTTGCCAAGCGTGATAAACGTCCGTGACCTTCTTCCGATCAAGGTCAGTCAGTTCTATGTATTTTTTCTCATAAGGACTACCCATCTGTCGCAAGTCCATAAAGAGGATTTCGTCTTTACGTTCGCGGTATTGGATCACTTGCCCATTTTGCTCCACGATTCTCTTATGCTTGTTTTTATTCAATATCCACAGCGTAACGCTTATATCGGTGGTATAAAACAAATTTCTGGGGAGAATGATAATTGCTTCCACGAGGTCGTTTTCTATCAACTGGGTACGGATCTTTAACTCGGTGCCATCGTCCGATAATGCTCCGTTCGCAAGCAGGAACCCGGCTACGCCATTCTGCGACAATTTTGAAACGATATTCAATATCCAGCCATAGTTTGCATTGCTTGTCGGCGGGACGTCATAACCGCTCCAACGGGGATCGGTCGTAAGTTCGTTCTCGGCTCTCCACTCTTTCTGATTGAACGGAGGATTCGCCATAATGAAATCCGCCTTCAAATCTTTATGCTGATCGTTTGTGAAAGTGTTTGCAGCCATTTCACCCAGGTTCGCAGAGATACCGCGAATCGCCAGATTCATCTTCGCCAATTTGAAAGTTGTGTTCGTATACTCTTGCCCGTAAATAGAGACTTCTTTCTTATTCCCCCGGTGAGCTTCTACGAACTTGATAGACTGAACGAACATACCTCCCGAACCGCAGCACGGGTCATAAAGGATGCCGTGGTAGGGTTCTATCATTTCCGCTATCAAATTAACGATACATTTGGGCGTGTAGAATTCGCCCTTCCCTTTTCCTTCTGCGAGAGCGAACTTTCCAAGGAAATATTCATACACCCTTCCGATGATATCGTTCTCCTCATCGTCCGTGTTGATTTTATCTATCTCATCCAACAGCGATGCGAGCTTGTTTGTATCTATCGCAAGACGGGAGTAATAGTTATCCGGTAATGCGCCCTTAAGCACAGGATTCGTCTTTTCAATGGTATATAGAGCAGTATCGATTTTCAAAGCAATATCGGATTGCTTTGCGTTCTCCATGATATAAGACCATCTGCTTTCTTCGGGCAGATAGAAAACATTATCCTGAGTATAGAAGGGCCGGTTGTCTGCAAAACGCTCGCCGTACTTATTGATAATCTTTTCTCTTTGCTTCTGGAATTTATCACTCGCAAACTTCAAAAAGAACAGACTCAACACAACGTGCTTGTATTCTGCGGGTTCAACTGACCCACGCAATTTATCTGCGGATTTCCACAGAGCCTCTTCCATTGATACTTCCTTTTTCGGCGCAGTTGCTTTAGCCATATCATCCTCTCCTTATTAGTCCTCGGTTATTTCCATAATGTCATCAAACGTGCAATTCAATGCCTTACATATCTTCGTGAGCGAATCAACATTTACATTTTCGTTTCGATTTAACTTTTGGATGGTATAGGTACTCAAGTCAGCCAAGGCTGCCAAGTCCTTCTTTTTTATTTCTTTATCTATCAGTAATTTCCACAACTTTTTATAACTCACCATATAGCATACCTCCGTATCATATTAATTATATCAGAAATAGCATTCGATGTCAATATTAAATGTTGCGATAACTACATTTTTCACGGTCTTCACACTTTTGTCTTGATCAGCCGTTTTACCAAAAAGAATACAGCCGAAACACAAAAAGTCGGCACTCCAATATATAGGGCGATTATCCCAGCCGGAGTGAAATAGCCCATTATCTTTCTGATTTCAAGCAAAGCGGGAAGCATACCCCAAATTGCCTTTATAAAAGCGCCTATAAATCCTGTTACTACTTGCCATAAGCAAGTGATTATTTGCCAGAAAATGATACTCACCTCCTTAACCCTTTTTATATAGTTCTAACGAATCCGTCATGAAAGTGACAAATTCCTTAATGATTTCATCCGGGCCTGAAATCTTTAACTTTTTACCAAAGGTGCTGCACCACGAATAAAACATCGGGCTTAACTGCACCTCCGCAGAAAACGTTACCTTATTATCCCCTATGCTTATGATTTTGATATCCTCACCGAAGGCATCGAAGATCGGATCGAGAATGCTTTTATCCACCTCAAATCTAACTATCTCCGTTTCCCCAGCATACATCCCGAATGCCTGGGTTCTGTGCCTACCAACATCAAACTTCTTCGATTCTTTCGTTTCATTTATGTCTTCCCCGGTGACAGCTACATTCTCCATACGATCCACGCGGTAGGATGCGAGATTGCCGTGCTTGTCATCGTAGCAAACAAGATAGTATTTATCGTCTGAGAAAACGGTGGCAACCGGATTGACGAGATAGTTTAGACCTTCTTTGCGATAGACCTTTTTATGCTTTTCATCATAATCGAAGTATTGGAAGGTCACCTTCTTGCGGTTGTTAATCGCCGTGGCGAGTTCGTTGACCGAATAATAGATATGTTCGTTCGAGCCTTTCGTGGTATTGAACTTGACGATATTCTGTTTCATAACCTCCGCCCGTTGACTCCCGGCAAGGTTGGCTATCTTATCCACCAAGTCCTCGGTCTTGCGTTCGGTGATAAACGATGCAGCCTGCACCGCATCCATAAGGATATGGATCTCAGGGATATCGAAATCGCGGTCAACAACATAATACTCGTTCGTGGTCTTACGGTTGCATAGGATCTCGTACCCGAAATCATTCAGCACCTTTATATCGCTATAAAGAGTCCGGCGGTCACACTCGATACCACCTTCCTTCAATTTCTCCAAAAGAACAAGACTGGACATCGGATGGTCTTCATCCGACTCCTGCTTGAGGATTTCCCAAATCCGCAGCAAGCGGACTCTTTTTATGTTCTCTTTTTCCATTCGTTATTCCTTCCTTTCGGATGTGCAAATTCCACGACATATTATATCACAAATCCTCGCATTTGTAAAGTTCAGATGTGCAAAACTCACGACATCATAAGCAAACCCCTCGAATTCGAGTGGTTTAAGAGCCTTTTAACCATAGTTTTCACGATAACCCATAGTTAGCACGATATATACCCATACTTTGCACGATTTACCATTATTAGCACGATTACCCCCATAGTTAGCACGATTTACCCCATTATTTGCACGATGCCTTTTTAACGGAAAGCATAAAAAAAGACCGGGGAACAAACCAGGAAAACGGTTCGTCCTCGGTCAAATACCCTAAAATGGGCTTATATGGGGCTTTTTGCCCCTATTTTGGCATAAAAAATACGGTAATTTCGTATCAAAATTACCGTACTTTTTTGGCTCCTACTGTTGGACTCGAACCAACGACAACGCGGTTAACAGCCGCGGGCTCTACCGACTGAGCTAAGTAGGAATAAAAATCCGGCGATGTCCTATTCTCCCAGGTCGTCACCAACCAAGTACCGTCGGCGCTAAAAGGCTTAACTTCTGTGTTCGGGATGAGAACAGGTGGGTCCCTTTCGCAATAATCACCGGAAATTGTTGAATGTAGTTGTCCACTTTGTGACCTAGCACATTCACAACTGCACAATATAAGACATAATTAGGAATAAACTACTTCGTTTCGTATTAGACTGCTCAACCAAAACAATGTTTTGTTGTTTTGAATAAGCCCTCGACCTATTAGTATCGGTCAGCTCAATACATTACTGTACTTACACCTCCGACCTATCAACCTTGTGGTCTACAAGGGGTCTTACTACCTTAACGATATGGGATATCTAATCTTGAGGTATGTTTCGCACTTAGATGCTTTCAGCGCTTATCACTTCCACACTTCGCTACCCAGCTATGCCGCTGGCGCGACAACTGATGCACGATAGGTGTGTCCATCCCGGTCCTTTCGTACTAAGGACAGCTCCTCTCAAATATCCTACGCCCACGACGGATAGGGACCGAACTGTCTCACGACGTTCTGAACCCAGCTCGCGTGCCACTTTAATCGGCGAACAGCCGAACCCTTGGGACCAACTTCAGCCCCAGGATGTGACGAGCCGACATCGAGGTGCCAAACCTCCCCGTCGATGTGAACTCTTGGGGGAGATAAGCCTGTTATCCCCGAGGTAACTTTTATTCGTTAAGCGACGGCAATTCCATACTCTACCGCCGGATCACTAAACCCTACTTTCGTACCTGCTCGACTTGTCAGTCTCGCAGTCAAGCTCCCTTATACTTTTACGCTCTATGAATGGTTTCCAACCATCCTGAGGGAACCTTTGGACGCCTCCGTTACTCTTTAGGAGGCGACCGCCCCAGTCAAACTGCCCACCAGACACTGTCCGCTTCCCAGATTCATGGCAAAGCGTTAGAAACCCAACAACTCAAGGGTGGTATCCCAACGGTGACTCCATGCCAGCTGACGCCTACACTTCCAAGTCTCCCACCTATCCTGTACATAAGTTGCCGGATTCCAATATCAAGCTACAGTAAAGCTCTACGGGGTCTTACCGTCCTGTCGCGGGTAATACGCATCTTCACGTATACTACAATTTCGCCGGGTTTGCTGTTGAGACAGCGCCCAAGTCGTTACGCCATTCGTGCAGGTCAGAACTTACCTGACAAGGAATTTCGCTACCTTAGGACCGTTATAGTTACGGCCGCCGTTCACTGGGGCTTAAGTTCGGTGCTTCGATTGCTCTAACACTTCCCGTTAACCTTCCAGCACTGGGCAGGCGTCAGCTCCTATACTTCAACTTACGTTTTAGCAGAAACCTGTGTTTTTGATAAACAGTCGCTCGGGCCTTTTCACTGCGGCCGACCGTGAGGTCGGCACCCCTTCTCCCAAAGTTACGGGGCAATTTTGCAGAGTTCCTTAACAACAATTATCCCGCTCGTCTTGCAATTTTCTTGCCGTCTACCTGTGTCGGTTTGCGGTACGGGCACCATTCCACATATTTAGCAACTTTTCTCGCCAGCGTGAATTCATCTACTTCATTACTATTTTTCACTCCGCATCATCACTCAGCCTTTACAGATGACGTACTTCACTATCATCCAGCCTTATGATTTGCGCGCAGCTATCCATCACTGCGCCTAGACTATCCTTCTGTGTCATTGCATCATTTAAACGTGGTCAGGTGGTACAGGAATATATACCTGTTGTGCATCGAATACGCCTTTCGGCCTCTCCTTAGCCCCCGACTAACCCTGGTTGGACGAACCTTCACCAGGAACCCTCAGACTATTGACGACGAAGTTTCTCACTCCGTTCTCGCTACTCATGCCAGCATTCTCTCTTGTATACAGTCCACACCCGCTTCCGCTGATGCTTCAGCCCGTATACATTGCTCCTCTACCGATACAAATTTTGTATCCCTAAACTTCGGTGTACAGTTTTAGCCCCGGACATCTTCGGCGCTCCACTACTCGACCAGTGAGCTATTACGCACTCTTTAAATGAATGGCTGCTTCTAAGCCAACATCCTGGCTGTTTTAGCGGTAAAACCTCCTTTGCCACTTAACTGTAACTTGGGGACCTTAGTTGTAGATCTGGGCTGTTTCCCTTTTGACAATGAAACTTGTCTCCCACTGTCTGACTCCCTTGAATCAAATATCCGCCATTCGGAGTTTGATAAACTTTGGTAAGGCGCGAACCCCCCTAGGTCATTCAGTGCTCTACCTGCGGTATTCTATCAAGAGGCTAGCCCTAAAGCTATTTCGAGGAGAACCAGCTATCTCCGAGTTCGTTTGGAATTTCCCCGCTAACCACACCTCATCCCCGTACTTTTCAACGGACGTGGGTTCGGTCCTCCGCAGCGTCTTACCGCTGTTTCAACCTGGACATGGTTAGGTCACTCGGTTTCGGGTCTACGTCATGCAACTATGGCGCCCTATTCAGACTCGCTTTCGCTTCGGCTCCGTCACTTAATGACTTAACCTTGCTACACAACGTAACTCGCTGGCCCGTTCTACAAAAAGTACGACACCACACTATTCAGTAGTGCTGTGTCTGTTTGTAAGCATATGGTTTCAGGTTCTATTTCACTCCCCTCCCGGGGTTCTTTTCACCTTTCCCTCGCGGTACTATTTCTCTATCGGTCACTAGGTCGTATTTAGCCTTAGGAGATGGTCCTCCCGTATTCCCACCGGATTCCTCGTGTCCTGCGGTACTCTGGATACACTCAACTTCAGCATCATTTCGTTTACGAGGCTATTACTCTCTTTGGCCCAACTTTCCAGTTGTGTTCTACTATAATGCATCTTGTCTACAAGTGTCCTCTACCCCTTTACATATCACTATGCAAGGTTTGGGCTCTTCCCTTTTCGCTCACCACTACTAGGGGAATCGATTTTTCTTTCTTTTCCTCCAGGTACTAAGATGTTTCAATTCCCTGGGTTCCCTCTCTATACCCTATTTTATTCAGGTATGAGTAGCATAAAATTACTTATGCTGAGTTTCCTCATTCGGAGATCTACGGATCGCAGGTTATTTGCACCTACCCGTAGCTTATCGCAGCTTATCACGTCCTTCTTCGGCGCCTAGTGCCTAGGCATCCACCGTATGCTCTTTGTAGCTTAATCAAAAATCTAATATAAACTTTGTTGTTTACTCTAGCAAAATATCTTATTCGTGAATTTGTCGCATTACTCTATTTTATTTCTCGCGTACATTCTTAATTAATGATATTTGTCTTTACTCTAATTTTTATGTCTCTCTTAATATTATGCAGTTGTCAAGGTGCTAGGTAGTACCCTTGTTTTTTGAACAGAAAAGATTTTTGTTGGAATTAAAACCAAGAAAATTTATACACTCAGCATATTCTGTTAGTGTTTGCACACTTTGTGCTTTATACACTCGACATTACTCGTTAGTGTAATCAGTTATAAATAACTGACCTCAACTAAAGTAGGTAAATCCTACTCCTTAAAAGGAGGTGATCTAGCCGCACCTTCCGGTACTGCTACCTTGTTACGACTTCACCCCAGTCATTGATCTTACCTTAGGCGGCTGCCTCCTTACGGTTAGCTCACCGACTTTGGGTACTACCAACTCCCATGGCGTGACGGGCGGTGTGTACAAGACCCGGGAACGCATTCACCCCGACGTTCTGATTCGGGATTACTAGCAACTCCGACTTCATGTAGGCGAGTTGCAGCCTACAATCCGAACTGAGACCATTTTTCTGAGATTTGCTCAATATCGCTATATTGCTGCTCTTTGTTATGGCCATTGTAGCACGTGTGTAGCCCAAGACATAAGAGGCATGATGATTTGACGTCGTCCCTTCCTTCCTCCACGTTACCGCGGCAGTCTCGCTAGAGTTCCTAACTTAATATTGGCAACTAACAACAAGGGTTGCGCTCGTTTTGGGACTTAACCCAACATCTCACGACACGAGCTGACGACAACCATGCACCATCTGTCTGCATGCTCCGAAGAGAAACCATATTTCTATGGCGATCATGCGATGTCAAGTCTTGGTAAGGTTTTTCGCGTTGCTTCGAATTAAACCACATGCTCCGCTGCTTGTGCGGGTCCCCGTCAATTCCTTTGAGTTTCAACCTTGCGGCCGTACTCCCCAGGCGGGGTACTTATCGCGTTTGCTACGACACTGGAAGAGTTGATACTCCCAACGTCAAGTACCCATCATTTACGGCGTGGACTACTGGGGTATCTAATCCCAATCGCTCCCCACGCTTTCGTGCCTCAGCGTCAGTTGTCGTCCAGAAAACCGCCTTCGCCTCTGGTGTTCCTCCTAATATCTGAGCATTTCACCGCTACACTAGGAATTCCGTTTTCCTCTCCGACACTCAAGTAATGCAGTTTTGGAAGCAGCCCCTGAGTTAAGCCCGAGGGATTACACTTCCAACATACATTGCCACCTACGCACCCTTTACGCCCAGTAATTCCGGACAAAGCTAGCCCCCTATGTATTACCGCGGCTGCTGGCACATAGTTAGCCGGGGCTTTTTCTCTTGGGTACCGTCATTTTTTTCTTCCCCAATATAGTACTTTACAATCCGAAGACCTTCTTCATACACGCGGCATTGCTGGGTAAGGCTTTCGCCCATTGCCCAATATTCCCCACTGCTGCCTCCCGTAGGAGTCTGGACCGTGTCTCAGTTCCAGTGTGGCCGATCACCCTCTCAGGCCGGCTACCAATCGTTGCCATGGTGGGCTGTTATCTCACCATCTAGCTAATTGGACTCGAGCCCATCTTGTACCGCCGGAGCTTTGACCTCAAAGAGATGCCTCTTCGTGGTCTTATTCGGCATTAGCACCCATTTCTAGGAGTTATTCCGATGTACAAGGCAGGTTGCTCAAGTGTTACTCACCCGTTCGCCACTGAAAATATTGCTACTTTCCGTTCGACTTGCATGTGTTAGGCATGCCGCCAGCTTTCGTCCTGAGCCAGGATCAAACTCTTGAGTTTAATCATGACTAAATCTTCAATTACTTACTATCCGTTAATTTACTTTACGTAACTGGTGTAAATCTTGAAGCCTTAATTCTCAAAAAAATTGTGCGTTGCACTTTTGATTTTAATTCGCTTCAAAAAACCTATTTCTGTTCAATTTTCAAGGTACTTAGTGCCGCTAATTCGGCGGCAACTTGTATATAATATCTCTTGCCTTTTTATTTGTCAAACGAAAAATTATCGAATTTCAAACAAAAATATAAGAGTTATTACCGCTGTCAATGTTGCACTTTGTTTGGCGTTGAATTATAATAGATTAGCCTTATTTGTACCCGTAGCTCAGATGGATAGAGCGTGAGACTCCGACTCTCAAGGCCGAAGGTTCGACTCCTTTCGGGTACACCATATTTTTTCTGGCATCCCTTAATCCGAACTGCAATAGCTTCAAGTACTCAGTCCTAGACATCATCTTAGTCTTACACCACAAGCTATTTGCAACATCTTATCATTAATTAATTGGTGCAGTCCTTTTCGATAGTATTAACTTCGGTTATCTCTTTTTCGAAAAGCTAGCATGTAATTCAGAGTTGCCTAAACCGGTCTCCACACTTACACGCGGACTTTTATAATAACTTATAGAAATGCGTTTGTCAACAGCAAATTACACTTTTTTTACCAAAATTGTTATTTTTTTATTTTATTGTGAAAAAACACATTAAAACGGACAAGGTAGCGCCTATTTTTCATATTTTTAACGTATATTTCGAAGAAAAAGTGAAATCTTTATTTGCTCACGATAGTTAAATTCACAAACTTTTTGAAAACCATAACTCAGGCGAAAAAGTAAATGGTGTTAAAATAGCAACTAATAAAACATTTATATCCCTATTGTTCTATTTTTTGCTTAAGCCTTGTACTTTATTTTAAAACTATAGATTATCTTCAATTATCTTTTCTGCTACCATAATATCAGCAGGCAATAAATTATATGATAAAAGCTTTTCTACCGGCACCCAGGCATATTGATCATGCACCATCATATCTATAAAGCCTTTTTTTATTCGACAATAATATACATCCATATCCAGATTGAAGTCTCCATAACTCTGTTTAACGTTTATACAAAAGTTTAAAACCTCTATCTCAACAGCTAACTCTTCTGTAATTTCACGGCTAACGCATTCTTTAGGAGTCTCACCTGCTTTAATTTTTCCACCGGGGAACTCCCAGCCACCAGCCATTTTCTCAGCTGGTGCTCTTCTAGCAATAAGAACTCTATCCCCATCCATAATTGCCGCAGCGCAGACTTTAACCGTTTTATTCATTTTTACCTCTTACTTGAATTGTTATTAAGTATAACAATATAAAACGCCGTTTTAAAACTCAATATATTCAGATTTTAACAGAATTTCCTTAAATTCTATTTATTTTACATCTATCACTTTAGTGCAAGTGGAAACATCCAAACTTTTCTTATAAAGCCATTATCATCTCTCTGTTCTTCTTGATACACCTTATCGGCTAGATAAACCTGTCCACGGTATTCATAATCTCCTGGGTTTTTAACTTCAAATAAATGTACCTCTATACCCGACAAACGCGACTCAAGTAAAGTCTTATTCTGCCTATAATAAAGATCTTGGTCCCCCGTTTTCCCCATGCCCGTGTAATGCAACAGTCCATTAATCCACTCATCGTCATACAGTTCTTTCGTATGATCACATATCAATACCAACGAGTTTGTAGTTTTTGAAAACCTCATCCCGCCCATGTTAGCACATTTAAATTCCTTTACTATTTCATTGTTTTTATAGATACAGCCAATCTTAAACTTACAAAACTTACTCTTTTCTCTGGATTCTTCTTTTACCACCTTATCTTCGACCTCTTTTGCTTCTGTTTCTTTTTCCTTGCCATCTCCTTCTTTCGTTTCATCTTCTTTTGGCGATTTCGTCGTTGTTGCGCCGCTGGTTGTAGATTCCTCTTCCTCTCGCAATTTTATTTGAGACTCTATTTCTTTTTGTATGTTTAAATCTACAAATTTAAGGAATCCATTTTCAAATGCCTTTAATTCGTATTCTCTTTCTTTATCATCAAATTGAATAATAATGTAGTCTCCGATCTCCACAAGTATTCCAACCTGTTTTTTCTTATTAACAACCTTTTCTCCAATATACTTATTTAATTCCATCAATCCCTCCAAAAACTTAATGTTTGTTATGTTTTTTATTGCTTAAATTCTATTGTTATTTCTCTTCTTACTTAATTAAATAATCTATGTTAATTGGTCCAAACGTATTTTTGTTTTCATTTGCGCCACATACGAATTTAAGCCGCCGCACATGGCTTACACGTATTACAAGTATTATACAACATCTAATTTTGATTAAAAAGGTCCCTCAGTCCATGCCCATTTACGCGCTTTAGCGTATATTTTACGGTGCCATACCAGGATCGGATAAACATTACATTTGCGAATGCTCGTAAATATTATTTGTGAGTATTGGGTAAGATAGGCATTACATTTATGAAATCATTAGGATTAATATAGGATTAATATGTATAAAAGTACGCGCACATGACTTCATATGCGCGCGTACGTCACACTAGAAATGTGGCTAATTCTCAAATTTCGCTACTCACTAATTTGAATGTCTATACTTCCAACTGTTGTTTTAAGCTTACAAATACCACCAGTTGTTGTGTTTGGAACATTAATGCTTCCCATTTCACTTGTAGCTTGGAATATCTTGCTGGTTAGCAATGTGCCCTTTATACTACCTGTCGTTGCTTGAATATCTAATGATGCAGCATCAGATTTATCAAATATAATGCTCCCAGTAGAAGATTCTGCTTTTATTTTTTCTGCTACAATCGTACGAATAAACTTAGTTTCTCCCGTTGATACATCGGTTGTAAGGTTTTGACATGTTACATCAGTCAATGTGATTTTCCCAGTAGAACAATCAATTTCAATATTGTTTGTAACGTTTACTTTATTGAAGATTACAGAGCCAGTGCTCGAACTGATATCAATTCCTCTTGCCGTCACATTATTGATTTTCACGCTCCCGGTTGCACCATCAACTTCGATTGATTGATTAACATTTGAATTGATTTCTACCTCGCCCGTTGCAATATCAACCATTATGCTATTGAAGGTCAGTTTGTCAGCTACCTTTACATTTCCAACAGCTGAATCTATAAGCAAATCACCATATGCTCCTTCTGGTAAATATACGGTAACCTTCATGCGTTTAAGGCTGAACAGAAGTTTTTCGTGCCACTCACGCTTGTCTTCCACCTTAATCTTTAATGTATTATCATCAACACTTACGCTATGATATACCTTTTCTTTTTCATCACAAATAACTTTAACTTTATCATCCGCGGAAACAGTAATCTCAAGTGCGGCAGTTGCTAAGTCAATATTTAATTTGTTGAAAGGCTCATCCACATCATGTGTGTTAGTAACAATTGCTGCACTTTTGCTTTTATTAACAAGTGCAATTGTTAGAAAAATGCCTCCAACGATTGCAGCTAAAACTACAATAACGATTATGACGATAAAAACAGGTTTCATACTTATTCTCCTGATATGCTTTTAATTAACTAAGCTAAAATATTATTGGTTTTATTATATCATTATCAAGCGAACTATGACCAAACTACCTCTGTAAAGAATATGTAAAATCTATCTCGCTTTACATAAATATCTTGTTTGAAACTAACACTAATCGAACAGCATAAGAGAAAAAAATTGCCGAAAACGTGGATTTAAAGGTATACTTAAAAAAATACATACAAATCATAAATGAATGTTGTACAAAACGAATTGTTTGAAAAAACTAACGGTAATGAAATATGTACGCGCAATAAAGCACATATTGTGCAAAACCAGGTTGTAAAATGTTAGATAAAAAAATTGTTATTGGTCTTAGTGGCGGTGTAGATAGTTCAGTCGCAGCTTTACTTTTAAAAGAGCAAGGCTATGATGTGGTTGGCCTGTTTATGCGCAACTGGCATGAAAAAGATGATTTAGGTCATTGCACAAGTGAACAAGACTATGACGATGCAAGAAGAGTTGCCGATGCACTCGATATCCCCTACTACTCAATTGACTTTTCAAAACAATATATGGAAGAGGTTTTTGCGCTATTTGTATCAGAATACGAAAAAGGAAGAACGCCCAATCCCGATGTGTTATGTAATAAGGAAATAAAGTTTGGACACTTTAAACATTACGCCAAAACTTTAGGCTTTAACCTCATGTCCACTGGACACTATGCAGGAATTTTAGAAAAAGATGGCAAAACTTATCTAACTAGAGCAAAAGATGAAGGCAAAGATCAGACATACTTTTTAAACCAATTAACAGAAGAACAAATTAAAAATGTAGTATTCCCACTAGCTGATTTGACAAAAGAAGAAGTTAGAAAAATAGCCAAAAGTAACAACCTCCCAACTGCTACTAAAAAAGATTCAACTGGCATTTGCTTTATTGGCGAAAGAGACTTCCGCAAGTTTTTATCCGAATACATACCGATGAAAAAAGGTAAGATTTTGTCACTTGAAGGTAAGGAACTTGGTACCCATAATGGCGTTTTTTATTATACCATTGGGCAAAGAAAAGGCCTTGGTATTGGCGGAGCAGGCACTGGCGAACCATATTTTGTAGTAAAAAAAGACGTGAAAAATAACATATTATATGTTAACCAAGGTGAGTGCGAAGAGCTATTTTCAAAATCTTTGACTGCCTCAGATTTCAACTTTATAACAGAACCTGTCGAAGAAGGGAAACGCGTCCTTGCTAGAACAAGGCATAGACAACCTTTAATTCCATCCACAGTTACATACACTGATGATGGAAAGTTAAAACTTTTATTTGACTCCCCCGTGCGTGCCGTAACTCCTGGGCAATATGCCGTTATCTATGATGATAGAATTTGTCTTGGCGGCGGTATCATCGACTAGTAACATTTTTTGTTGTTCACATTAACTTAGCCCCTCCACAATATCTATGTGATTTTACTAAATGCAAATATGAACTTTCGCTGAAGATGAAACCGTTGATTAGTTGAGTATCTTTCTAGCTCGAATCAACTTAGTTTCTCCATAATATTTATGTAATTTTTACCATATGTATATAAGCACTTTCATTGCTAGAATATTTGAGAGTATGGTATTATTTAAGTAGAAAATAATTGGTTTAGGAGAAGCGATTATGCCTATTATGTTTTGGATTTGGTTAGGAGTTACTGTAGCAGCTGTTATAATAGAACTTTCCACCCAAGATTTAGTATCCATCTGGTTTGCTGCTGGTGGACTGATAGCTATGCTTATGAGCATATCCCATAAAGTACCTTGGTATGCATCTGTTCCAGTCTTTTTAGTGATATCCTTTGTACTACTAGTTAGTCTGCGCAAAATAACAAAAAAGTTTTTGCATAAATCATCGGAAGGAAACACCAATTTAGATTTAATAATAGGTCAAAAAACCCATATAATCACTGCAGGAGACTATGATACTTTAGCTACTGTCGTACTAAATGGACTTACCTGGAATGTAAGAACCGAAAATAGGGATATTTTAGTTCCCGGGGATCAAATTGAGGTATTGAGAATAGAAGGAAATACTTTAATTATTAAAAAAATTAAGTCAGCAGAAGATGCTGGTTTAAAATAATGAATACTAATTACAGGAGGAAATAATTATGATTTTAGCAATTTCAGGAGGAGCAATTGCCGGTATTATATTCGCCGTACTATTTGCTCTAGCTATTATAGCCGTTGCAGCAGGTGTTCGTGTAGTAAGACAATCTACAGCAATTATTGTAGAACGTCTAGGTAAATATCATAAAACATTAGATACAGGTGTACACATTCTAATCCCATTTATAGATAAAGCATCTAAACCTATTTCTTTAAAAGAGATAGTTGCGGACTTCCCCCCTCAATCCGTTATAACGAAAGATAATGTTACAATGCAAATTGACACTGTCGTATATTTTCAAGTAACTGATCCTAAACTTTTTGTGTATGGCGTAGAAAAACCTTTGAGTGCAATTGAAAACCTAACAGCAACAACAGTACGTAATATTGTTGGTGAAATGGAACTTGATGAAACTTTAACTTCCAGAGATACCATCAATGTAAAAATGCGCGAAATACTAGATATTGCAACAGATGCTTGGGGAATTAAAGTTAATCGTGTTGAGCTTAAAAACATTTTACCTCCAAAAAGCATACAAGAAGCCATGGAGAAGCAAATGAGAGCCGAACGTGAAAGAAGAGAGCAAATCTTAAGAGCAGAAGGCGAGAAAACTTCTAGCATACTAGTTGCAGAAGGTGAAAGGCAAGCCCAAATCTTACGCGCTGAAGCAGAAAAACAAACTAGAATACTAAAGGCTGAAGCAGAAAGAGATGCTCAGATAGCTGAGGCTGAAGGTAAATCCAAAGAAGTTGAGCTTATTAACAAAGCAAAACCAAGTAAAGAATATTTAACAATTGCTAGCTTTGACGCTATGGTAAAAGTTGCGAATGGGCAATCTGTAAAAATTATTATTCCATCAGAATTACAAAATATGGCGGGCTTTGCCGCAGCACTTGTAGAGTCTACAAAAGAAAAGTAATTTTACATAACGAAAGTTGATCTTCAAAGACTAAAGCCACCTGCTTAGGTGGCTTTAACTTTGATATTTAATGTGCTTAAAGTAGACGCTATTTTTTCATAGCAATTGCTTCTTTGACTGCCTTTATTACATCCTCTACTTCCATATTATATACTTTTCTCAAGTATGGCATCTTCCCTACTTCACCAAACTTTTCTTTTACACCTATGGCTTTAATTGGTACTGGGTAATTAGAACTTAATGCTTCACTTACCGCACTAAATAGCCCGCCCATGACATTATGATTTTCAGCAGTCACTACTGCACCTGTCTTTTTAGCAGATGAAATAATAGTTTTTTCATCAAGTGGCTTTACAGTAGGACAAGCTATAACTTCTACAGAGATACCCTCTTCGCCTAGTTGTCTCGCAGCTTGTAATGCAGTATCTATCATAATACCAGTTGCTACTATTGTGGCATCAGTCCCTTCTCTCAATGAATATGCTTTAAATAAATCAAACTTTGTATCGTTATTAAACACTAGAGGAGGGTTTTTACGATGCATTCTAATATATACTGGTCCTACATGGCTTAGTATTTGAGGTAATGCTTGTTTGAATTCAAAAACATCAGACGGCTCATATATCACAACATTTGGAATTGATCTCATTATACCAACATCTTCAAGGGGCATATGCGTTCCACCATTCAGCTCTGCAGTAATTCCGGGGTCAGTTCCCACAAGTTTTACATTTTGTTTGGCATAACAAACCGATATCATTACCTGATCGCATGCCCTTCTGGTTATAAATGGTGCAAAACTATGCACAAATGGTATAAAACCTCTAGTCGCAAGACCTGCAGCTATAGAAACCATATTTGCTTCTGCAATCCCCACGTTATATGCTCTTCCAGGAAATTCAGATTGAAGGCATAGTGTTGTTGAACATTTACCCAAGTCAGCATCGACCATAACAACCTTGTCATCTTTAGCCATTTGTTCCCGCAAAAAATCTACTAAAACATCTCTCATTAAGGTTTTTTCGTTCATTTTGCACCTCCTATTTCCTGTAACGCTTGTGCTTGTTGTTCCGCAGAAATAGACATTGAATGGCACCCTACTTTTGCAGCTTCAACAAACCTAATACCTTTACCTTTGACGGTATTAAGTATTATCATATGAGGCTTACCTTTAACTTTTTTAGCTTTGGTTATTGTCTCATCTATTTGTTTTGTGTTGTGTCCATCAATTTCATATACATCCCACTTAAAAGCGCGCCACTTATCGGCTAGTGGAGCAATATCATTAATATCCTCTATTGTCCCATCAAGTTGTAGTTTGTTGTAGTCGGTAAAGACGATTAGATTATCAAGACCTTGATTCCCTGCAAACATTGCAGCCTCCCAAATCTGACCTTCCTGACTTTCGCCGTCGCCGATTATTGCATATGTGGTAACGCTATCCTTTTTGATTTTAGAGCCTAGTGCTATTCCCACTGCGCAAGACAATCCTTGGCCTAAAGAACCTGCTGTCATATCTACCCCTTTTGTCTTGTTCATGTCACAATGGCTAGGTAGATTTGTGCCACCTTGGTTCAGGGTAAGTAATTCGCTTTTTGGAAAAAATCCCATTTCTGCTAGTACAGAATATATGGCAGGACCAGCATGCCCTTTACTGCAAACTAACCTATCTCTATCTTCCATTAATGGATTTTTAGGATCTACTTTCATATGTTTGCCGTATAACACGGCTAATACATCTGCGATGGATAAACATCCTCCGATATGGCCAACTCCAATCGATGCTATTGTGTTAACAATATTACACCGTATAGCTTTAGCCAGCTCATCAATTTTTTTCATTTTGCTCGTGTACCTCCTTTGCCTATACTGTATCTAGTAGCCTAAATTTCACCATATGCTACTATGTTTATCTTATTCTTTTGAAGGCTATAAAGTCAATATGCAACTATTTTTACATCTCTTTTCTTACCTCGATAAAATGAGTTTTGTTTATAAAAAGGACCAACCTATTAAAACTAGGCAATCTAGAGTTCAACAAAATAAAACACAACCTTTATTGCAACAAAAAAGGCTATTAAAAATCTTTGGTTTCTTAACAGCCCTTGTTTTTAAAAATTCATCATTAAGCGTATATCGTATTACCTATACAACGGTCCAAAGTTTTTACAAGCGCTAAAATCTGCTGCTTCATAGTTTTCTGTGCCAAATGCATCCCAAGCTGCAGGTCTAATGATTCTATCTTCTTCCACATTGTGCATATACACAGGGATACGTAACATTGAGGCAAGTGTAATCAGTTTATCGCCGATATGTCCAAAACATAGAGAGGCATGATTTGCTCCCCATTTCTTCATTACAGTGTATGTATCTTTAAACGCACCTTTTCCTGTCAGTCTAGGCGAGAAAAATGTTTTTGGCCAAGTAGGATCAGTTCTTGCTACAAGCGTCCTTTTAATATCATCTTCTAGTTCTATAGTATATCCTTCTGCTATTTGTAATGCTGGACCTAAACCTTTGATATAATTTAATCTCGTTGCGGTTAGTGGCAACCCACCTTTTGTTTCAAATGACGCAGAAAAACCACCACCTCTAAATGTTGCCAATTTCCCAGCTCCCCAAGTTGTAGCTTTTAAACAGTTGTCTACATCTTCATCCGTCATCTCGTAAAACGGTTTAATTCCCGCAAGTCCACAACCCTCTAATGCTGCAGCACCTGAATTGGTAAGATAGATAAAGCCATCTTCTAAGCTTGAGGGGAGATTGTCTCTTCCGCATACACGCTTAATAGCCGTAGGACTCCAGTAAGTACGTACATCTGCAAACATCTGACTTTGCCCAGTAACTAGATGCCCCATCAGCATACTCATGGCATTTAAACTATCGTTTTCGGTAGCTATAATGTATGGTTCGCGTACCCCATTCCAATCAAAACAACTATTTAGGATAGATTCCATAAAGTCGGTATTTGGAAAATGATCTGTCCCTTGTCTCTGTCCTTGGAAGCCACCAGCTATAGCATAATGCCCACAAGACTCCTCGATTCTATCAATCTCCTTTAGCTTGTCGTTACCGCACATTAAGTCTTTAGCAATTAATGCTGCCTTTACACAAAACTCCCAAACTTTATCCTTTTTTTCGCGAGATTGTTGTATCTCTTTTGGATTTGGATCTGCACATTCTTTACAATGCTCTTTAGTCCACTTGAGAGCTCTTTCATATTCTTCCTTATCATATATTTCTTGTTCTATACGACGCACAAACTCTGTCATATCTACATACTCATTTCTCATACCAAAATAGTCTTGAAATAATTCAGGAATAACAATAGAGCCGCCTATGCCCATACAAGTGCCGCCCATTGAAAGATAGGCTTTGCCCTTCATAGTAGCTACTGCTATTGCGCATTTTGCAAAATGTAAAATCTGTTTTGCTACATCGTCTGGTACACTATTGTCGGTTGCATCTTGCACATCCCTACCGTAAATCTTAAAAATTGGCAATCCTTTTTGTTCGCTCGCTGCAATTGCACCCGCTAAAAATACCGCACCTGGTCTTTCACTACCATTGAAACCCCAAATAGCTTGTGGTAATTCTTTATCCATTTCGATGACTTCGGATGCATATGCCCAGGCTTTACTGATGCTAATTATGGCACCGACATTTTGCTCTTTAAATTCCTGACTGACTTTTGCAGCCTCAAAAACGCCGCCTATGGAAGTAGAGGAAATAATGGCTTCTACTTTTTCGCCAGATGGATGTCTTAAGTTATTTTCTATCAATGATTTAACGTTATTGGCTAGCTCGAAGGTTGGTCCTTCTATTTTTTCTCGCACACCATTTCTACGACCATCAACAATTACTCTTATGCCTATTTTGGGCAGCTGACCAGAAAATCTGTACATAATTACCTCATACAATAATGTTGTTTACATTTAACCACCATACAATGTGGTTAGCAACATTACTACTTATGCCGTTTAAAACTCGTATACTCTACTTTTTTACTTCTTCACTTATATATACTCAATGCCGATTAATTTCTACATCTAGCATTACATTTAGGTTAAGCGTATACTAATCATCGCTATACTCTGTTTGCTAGTATTATTTAATGGACTTTATGTACTCTATGCTATTTTTGACTGCTTTGTCTGGGTTGAGTGTGTAACCAAATCCCAGCTCTACAGCAAGATAGCCTTTATAGTTATGTTTGTTAAGAGCATCGATGAAAGGTTTAAAATCGATGCTCCCTTCTCCTGGTACTAAGTGATCATCGCTTTTGCCAAAATTATCATCAATATGATAGTGAACGGTATAGCCCTGCGTCTTGTTCACACAATCTACCATATCTTCACCATTTACAAAAAGGTGCCCGGTGTCAACACAAATGCCTAAATTTTCCTTTCCAACTTCTGCTATCAATTTCAGCGCATCATCTACTGTAACTATCATATCTGTTTCCATCGGATGGGCAGGCTCCATTAATAGTTTAGTCTTATTTCCTTTATTATGAGCTATTATCTCATCAATACTTTTACGTAGTGCATTATAAGCGAGGTGCCGTTCATCGTAAAGCCAGCCATATCCTGGACATAAGCTTACATAAGGAGATTCTAGTTTTTCTGCTACATCAATATTACGTTTAATGTAATCAACACTGCCTTTGCGAATTTCTTCGTCAACACAAGCTATATTAACAGGATATCTAAATTGCGCTGGAATAAAATTGGATATCTCCAGGTTTAAGTCGTTCAAGACACTTCTTACTTCTGCAATACGTTTTGCAGTCATGTCCTCCCAATACGCGTGAGGTCTTCCACCCCAAATTTCTACACCGTCATAACCTAATTCTTTGGTGCGCTTTAAACATTCAATTAGAGAATATCTATAATAAACAAATGTTGAAAGACTTATTTTCATAAAACCCACCTCACTAAATCTCGTTAGTTTCATTGTACTTTGAGTGCACTTTGTTGTCAATGCACAAAAGTGGCACTTGTATACAAGTTGCACGCTTTGACTTTGCTGAAATTCATTTTACCCCAGTTTGTACGCCTATTTTTCATAAACGTAATATTTTTGCATATTGACACTTGTATACAAGTGCCTTAAAATAAAATTATAGGAAGGATAGGAGTTTAGTAGATGAAAAGTAAAAAAGCCACAATTTATAACGACTTATTACATGACATAAAAGAGTTAAGGTATAAGCCTGACGATTTTTTAAATGAATCAGAAATCGCCACAAAATATAACGTGTCAAGAACCCCTGTACGCGAGGTTTTAAAAAGACTGGAAAATGAACAATATGTGGTTGTCATTCCCCATTATGGTAACAAGGTTGCTCGCATTAATTTGGAGATTGTTAAACAGTCTATTGATATGCGTATTCTATTTGAAACTTCAGTTTTAAATACTATCTCATATAGCTTTAAAGGACATGCTAATACATTAAAAGACATACTTGAAAAGCAAAATAAAGCAATACTTTCCACAAATTTAGAGGAGTTTTGGCATCTAGACAATACCTTCCATAAAACATTATTTAACCTAGCAAATAGACAATATTGGTGGAACATACTAGAATCTTCGGACCCTCACTACATGCGCTATCGTAAATTAGATAACACCGATAGTAGTAATAATGTTGACCTATTATTTATCCACCACAAAAACATCATAAAAGCATTAGAAGAGCAAAACTATGATAGTTTTGAATCGCTAGTTTCTAGCCATGCGCATCTTTGTCTGACGCGTATGCCGATACTACTAGAAAAATATCCAGATTTTTTCATCATAGACAAATAAGGAGCTAACTACATAAGGGCTAAGCATAAAACATAATAAATAAATATATACAACTAATGTACTAACCATTTAAACTGGTTAAATTCAAACAACATTATTATATGGGAGGGATTTATGACTAAAACAAAAGATGTAAAAATTTATGTTGCGTTTCGATTCCATGCTAATCTTTATCATTCTTATCGTGCAGATACTCTAGATGAAATGGGACTCGGAAAAGACATTCGTATTATGAGGTATTGCCTGGACACTTTAGACAAACTAAATGCTAAAGGCATTCCTGTAAGAGGTACTTGGGACATAGAAAATTACTATTCATTACAAAAAAACATGGCTACATTATGCCCCGATATTACCGAAAGAATCAAAAAACGTGTGCAAGACGGCATGGATGAAGTTGAACTTATGAATTATAATAACGGCATCATCTCAGCTCACACGGAAGAGGAGGCCGAAGTTGCTATGGGATGGGCTATTTCCAACCCAGACGGTAGTGGACTTAAAGATATTTTTGGAAAATATGGAAAAATAACAAGACCGCAAGAATGCATGCATACCCCTTCCCTTGTCAAAGTTTATAACAAGCTCGGCATTGAAGCGATTTCAATTTTTTATAGTTGTATTGCATTTAATGGATTTTCAAGCTTCGTACCTATGTTATCTACAAAGGAAAGATTTAATCCACTATGGTATACTGCTCCTGGAATGGAAGAAAAGATGATACTTTTACCAGCGATGAACCCAGGAGATCATTTTGAAAACGGTGGAATTACAGCCTTAGTGCGGAAATTACGCAAAGAACAACTTCAAATGGAAGAGCCTACTGATTTACTTGTCCTTTTAGATATGGATGCAGATGATGACTTTTGGCAGGGCTATTTAAATACTCATTTATCTTTTGCATTAGGTTTGAAAAAGCCACTAGTAAATGGAGGACTAAATATATTTGCTCAAAAATTAGCAAAACTCCCGTATGTTGAATTTACTACTCCTTACGAATATTTAAAGACACACGAGCCAGTTGGAACTGTTTGCTTCGGGCAAGACACTGCTGACGGAAGCCATGACAGCTACAGTCCTTGGGCAGATAAACTGGAAAATAAAAAACTATGGTCTGAAATTGAAAGAAACAAACTTGTAAATGAATATGCAAAAGCTGTTTGCCCTACTGAAGAAATTTCACAAGAGGTATCTAAAAATATTCCTTCAAGAATTTTAACAATGTCCACTACACACTTTGGATTATCAACTCCAGCCATGTGTAAGCCCAGACTGTTACAAGCATTTAACATGATTGGGAACGAAAGAGCAAAGAGTGATAAGATTCTTGAGAAAGCTAAAAAACTTTCAAGCTACGATAAGAGTAAAACTTATGCAATTTATCCTTCTACGTATTACAAAGGTAACCAAACTAGAAATGGTTTAATAAGATTAAGTGGCGATGTCGAAGCAACTGGAACTGGCATATCTGATGGTTTTACAAGAGAGGTTTTTGGTAAAAAGGAAACTGTTTTAGTCTATAGTGGCAAAGAAAATAGTATCGAACTAGAAAAAGGAAAACTTCCAAAAAAATCTACTGTTACTGTATCCGAACAATCTATTGCAAACGACTCTATTTCACTAAAGATTGAAGATGGTCAAATTAAAGCTTTTTATAACGGCAAAGCATTTTTAGATAATGGAAGTTTCGAAACATATATTGAATATGATAAAGCTACACGCATTGCAACCAACAAACAATTTAGTATCACTTCTGCAAAAGAAGGTAACTTTGCTTCTATCGTAGAAACTGGCTGCGTTAATGTTGGTGATGGCTTAGATGCAAAATATACGAAAACCTATTCTATTATTGCAAACCTTCCATATGTTTATGTAGATATGGACATAAAATATCCTTTAACCAAAGATTATGGAACTTCAAAACAAAAAGTAGCACTTCTTTATCGCGGTTACGATTCTCGTTGGGAAGAGGTTGTCCCTCTAGAAATTATCCCTGCATTTAAAGGAAATAGTTCAGATCCAATTAGAGTTTACAAACATAACTTTATGGGTTCCCTTTCATACTTTGATTACGACTATTATAAATACACTCCAAACAAAGATTTAGCAACTTCCAATAATGCAATTACTTGTGGGTTTGTATCTTTTTCAGCAAAAGATAAAGGCTTGTTAATTGCACAAAGTGTGGCAGCAGACAACTCTTTTTCCTTCACTAATGTAAGATTTAACCGAGATGAAAATAAGGATGTTGATAAGATAAGCATTAACCCATTTGGTATATATCATGGAAAACAATGGAAATATAATCTCACTAAATCTGGACTCGCTATGGCATTTGCTACAAAATTTGCTGCAAGCTATCTAACAACTGCTACAACTTACCGTGGTGGACAACAACAGTTCTCACTTATGCTTGCTCCTTTCGACGGTAATAAACCAGCAGAAAGCACAATAAATGATGCAATTGCTTTTGCTTATCCTCCTTATGTGCTGTCTGAAAATAAAGATATAAAGATGATAGAGTTCACAGATACTAAAAACTATGAACCCTTAGATTAAGTGAGGTGTTAATAACCAAACTGCATTATACACATCTAAAAACCTTCCATGACTTTCCCAAAAAGGTGGAACGGAAGAGAAATCTAAAATGAATATATAAGCTAGTGTTGCTAACCATTATGTTTGGTTAAATTCCCGCAACATTATTATACGAGGCGTTAATATGGATCAAGATAAAATGGAAATACCACAAAAAGTTGAAGAGCCGCTACCAGCCCCAGAAATACAGGTTGCAGATGCTAAATTATCCTTAAAAGAAAAAATTGCTTATGGCATGGGGGATTTATACAGTGCTGGCGGTCAAAGCCTTATAAGTTCGGTGTATCTCGTGTTCTTAGTAATAAACGGCTTAGAAGCCGGCTTAGCTGCAACCATCATAATGATTGGTAAAATATGGGATGCCGTAACAGACCCAGCAATGGGTATTATTTCCGATAATACACGTACTAAATGGGGTAGACGAAAACCATATTTGTTTATTGGTGCGTTTTTAATTATCGTATCCTTTATACTTTTATTCCTTCCCCTTCACGCATGGACTAGTATGATAGGAAAGTTTATTGTTTATCTAATGTCGTACTTGATTTACAACACAATCTCTACCATGATTAATGTTCCATATCTTTCGCTAGCCACAGAAATGACTTCCAATTATTATGAGAAAATCAAAATGAACAATATTCGTCAGATTTTCTCCTCTGTGTCAGCTGGGATTTCTGCAGGCGTGCCCATAATACTTCTAGAAAAACTACAAAAAGGTGAAATCCCTATTAATTTGTTTGTTATTATAATGATTGTTGTTTTTGGACTATTTTATGCCGTCCCAATGCTAGTTACATCTATCGTATGTCAGGAAAGATTAGCAATCCCAGATGCAAAAGTTAAATTCAATCTCAAAAACTTTGTTAAACCTCTTAGACTTAAAGCATTTGTTTATCTAGTTTTAATGTATCTATTTGCGTTTTCCTGTATGGATTTAATAACTTCAAATCTAGTATGGTTTGCAAACTATGCATTGGAGCTTAGTTATAGCTCAGTTTTCCTACTCGGAATAATTATGGTTTCCTATGTTGGGATGATTCCAGTACATGCTCATTTTATGAAAAAAGGGAAGTCGAAGTCTTTCCTATTCCGTGCTGGGATTCCACTATATATTACAGGAATTGTTGTTTTATGTTTATACCCTTCCACTTGGAACGATTATGTTCTACTACCTATAGGTCTTCTAGTAGGAGTAGGCATGAGTGGTTGTCAATTGATGCCTTGGTATATTTTCCCTGATGTAGTGGATATTGGCGAACTAAAATTTGGGGAAAGAAATACGGGATCATATAGTGGTATTATGACCTTCATTCGTAAATCAACATCAGCAATTGCAATAGGAATATCTGGCTGGGCATTACAACTAAGTGGTTTTCAAAAACCACAAACTGACCCATTAACAGGTTTTGTAAACAATCCTACCCAACCTGAAAGCGCAATTTTAGGCTTAAGGTTAGTCATTATGGTTCCAATAATTGTATTTATTACCTTTGCTTTTATTGCATCAATGAAGCTCAAAATAACTCCAGAAAAGAGCACTTTAGTTAGTAAACTTATATCGGACAAAGAGGCTGTCAACAATTTAACTGACGAAGAAACTAAACTCTTAGAAGATGTGAAAAAAGACTTATTCTAATTTGTTTTCTTAGCGCATTTAATGTAATTTTTTCTATAAAAAAGACCACCTCGCAAAAGGTGGTCTTCTCTATTTTTAAGTTTTTAAATTACTCTTCAGATATTGCTTCTTGTGGGCAAGTTCCTGCACATACACCGCAGCTTAGGCAAGCGTCTGCATCGATAGTATATTTTCCATCTTCTTCTTGGATTGCCTCTACTGGACATGATTCTGCACAATCACCACATTGAATACATTTACTTTGATCAATTTCGTATGCCATTTTTTAAATCTCCTTTATTCATATTTATTTGGGCTGACTATGTTAATTAACGCCCCCTCTTACTGATTTTAATTCTATCACCTATCTAGTCTTAAGTCAATATAAACCATTCCAATAGTATCTAGGTTCAATCTCTTCCTCTCCAATAAAGGCCTTAAAACATCCTTTATCTGCTGTCATTTTAACCTTCTCTCTGTGGTTTGTGACTGCGTTTACCTTCTTTATTTTGAGGGTTTTGATTTTGCTGCCCAGAGCTCTTTCTTTTCTTTTTCCCTTTTTTCCATTGCGTATTATGATTATACTTTTGCTTATTATCACTAGTTGGTCTGTTTTCCTGCTGGGAAGCTTGTTTTTGCTTGGACTTATGTTGTCTATTATTATCTTTATTCTCTTCTTTATTCTCTTCACCCTCTTGTTCTAAAGGTTGACTAGATTTTTCTTTTTCTAAATCTTCTTCTAGGGCTACTAGTTCTTCATCAGTATCACTTTCATCTTCTAAATTTTCATAGCCAGGTAGTTCGCTTAGCGTATATGTACGCATGGTAGTTCCTTCTTCAGTTGTCACTTTCAAAACTACTTTTTCCTTAATTACATCTACATTAGTAACAACACCTATGTCGCCTTCTGGGGTTTGAATTCTTGCTTTTACTTTAGGCATTTTTTTGAGTTCTTCTCTATAAAAATCATCCTCAAATCTCAAACAACACATAGGTCTTGCACAAAACCCGTTAAGTGAATTCGGATTTAATGATATGTTTTGATTTTTAGCCATCTTTATAGTTGCTTTTGCATAGTCTGACAAAAATGTTGTGCAGCAACAAGGCTGTCCACAAACTCCATATGCACCCTTTAATATGATATCGTCTCTTTCATATATCTGCCTCATTTCAATTCGGCCAGGTATTATTGCTGCAAGTTTTCTAACCAATTCCCTAAAGTCTACTCTGTTAGGTGCCAAATAATATATTATGGTTTTTTTACGATCGAACGTACATTCAGCATCAACCACCTTCATATCTAACTTACACTCTGCCACTTTTTCTGTAGCTTTTTCCATTATGTCCTTTCTAGAGGCTTGGTTTTCTTCATTCCTTTTTTTATCTTCTTCAGTTGCTTTTCTAATGACAGGCTTTAATTCACCTATGATTTCACTTTCAGCAACTTCTTTATTTCCGCCTACTATTTCACCAAACTCCAAACCTCTGACAGTTTCTACTATTACAAATTCACCTATGTGAAAAATGTCTTCGCCTGGATTAAAATAATATGGCTTTGGTGCGGTTCTAAATTTTACCGATACTATTGTTACCATTTATCCTCGTATAATAATGTTGTTGAAATTTAACCAGCTAATGGTTAGCAACATTATTTTGTATTTTTTATGCTTGATTGTTATGCAGCCATCTTTAATATCTTTTTATGTGTTTTTATTTTCGTTTAATTTTATAGCGTTGCTTTATATTTACTTTGTAGCATGTTTAACATAAACGATTCTGCTATCGAAGTTTCATTCACTGACAGTGTCAGCATTTTTTTCGCTTCCGTTGTAGCAAGTATCGCTAAGGCAAGACTACCTGCGTTATGCATTTTTGCTATTTCACTAATGTAATAATCCCTATCCATTGTAGCAAGTGGTTTGTTACTTCCACTCACTTTTATCAGTGCATCATTTAATATGATTTGAATTATCTCAAATGCTGTTTCCAGGTTATCTTTTTTGAATATAGGACTATTTAGATATTTAGACACGTCTTTAGAACTTTTGAGATTGACTAAAAACTCTAAGATGTTTTCAAATAACTCTATGTACTCCTCCTTATCAGCAAACAAGTCTGCCTTATCAAACCTTCCTGATGATAGTGACGCTGCCATCTCTGCAGTATATTCTGGTACTTCTTCAGCTATCAATGCGTCATATATTTGCTGTGTCGTAAAGCTCGGAAGATATATAGATTTTGCCCTACTTATGATGGTAGGTAATACACCTGCTTCTCCTCTTGCCATCATAAATATTACGACATTTTTAGGAGGTTCTTCGTAGATTTTTAATAGTTTATTTTGTATCCTCTGTGAACTTGCTGGAATTTCGAGATTATCAATAAAAAATATTTTTTTATCTCCCGTTACTGGTTTTGTATATATCTCATCAATCAAACCAGTTAAATCCTCTACTTTTAAATCGCCTTTTTCATTAATTTCTTTTATATCTAAATGGCTTTTATTTTCGCTCGTTGCTAGGATACTTCTACAGGTAGGACAATTCAAGCATCCACCCTTTTCACAAAGTATAAGAAGGGATGCAAGAAGCTTAAATACATTTCTGGTTTTGGTATCTGGTCCTAAAACAAGATAAGCATGTGATAAACTGTTTCTTTCTTTATCAGCTTTTAATTCCTTATATATTTGACTCTCCAAAAGCAGGTCAAAAATCCTTTCATTAAAAATCATTACTATTTACCTTTTAGCATCTACTAAAATATACTTCTATTATTTAATCACACCTTTACTCTTAAGCGCTTCAACAATCCGCCTATGTGTTTCAGCTTTATCTATATCTGGAACTATCTTGACTATTCTCTCTGGGAAAACTCTTGCTAGTTCCTTAAAACCAAAGTAACAGCCTTTATGGAACTCTAATTTTTCATTTTCTAATCTATCATTAAAAACTTTATTCCCTTTTTGTTTACGCCAAGAAAACTCTGGATCCATATCAATAAATATGGTGCAGTCAGGCATGCACACATCAAAAGCATACTTATTCACTGTTTGCACATACTCAAGCCCTAGATTTCTTGCAAATCCCTGGTATGCAAGTGAACTGTCTACATATCTATCTGAAACAACAATTTTACCTTTTTCCAAGTTAGGGATAATGACTTCATCGATATGGCTTATCCTTGCCGTCGCAAACAGCATGGCCTCTACTTTTGGCTCTATAACTAAAGTTTGATCAAGTAAAATTTGACGGATAGCTTCAGCAACGGGAGTTCCACCTGGCTCTCTAGTGAAAAAAGCATCTTGGTTTGTCCTTTCTAAATACTCTTTAAGCATGTTAAGTTGTGTAGATTTACCTACCCCCTCACATCCTTCTAGCGTAATAAATTTGCCTTTCATATCTGCCTCTTTTTTTGCCACTTTCAATGTATTGCACTATTTTTTATTATACCAAATTTATGTGTATTTGCATAATTACTGACAACTTGCATATTTTATCACATCAGAAACCTGTATACAACATGCGCAATATTTCCATACTACTACCGATTTACTAATTATATATTGGGCTTTTTATAGTTAGTCTATGAAGAAAAACATAAATTTTGCATTAAAGGAACAACTTACTCATTCTCTTGTACAACTAGCAGTTTTCCATCAAGTAGTCCGAAGAGAGAATCTACTCTTTCCTTTAGATATTCCACATCTTCTTCAGTTATGATGTCGCCAGAATAAATATCAGGAACGCCTGGAGGATACATACCAACCTCTTTATATGCTATGTGCCCTACAGCATCTTCTATTTCTACTTTCATAAAGTCCTTGCCAAACACAAGCTCTTTAATCCCAACAAACTCCTTTCCAGCTCTAGTTCCAGAACCACGATGTCTATTGTACTTTGATTCTTTTCTTACGGGGTGCCCAATTGGAAATCCATGAGTTTTCCCTGTATCAATCTCTATTAAACATTTTGCTACGTTCTCTAGCTTATCATAGTTAAATGGTGTTACGATTAAAACCACTCTATTACCATATATCATTTCAGGATAAATATCATTTATCTCCAAATAGTCAGCAACCACACTGCCTTCTAGTTCGCTTTCAATAGACACTCTAGTTGGATCGTCAATTGTATACACATTAAAGCAAGTGTTTTTTACTTTTTCCTTAAAGACTTCCACTGCCGCAATTGCTTTGTTGAATTGCTCTTGTCCATTTTCAACTAAATATTTGATAGCTTGTTCAATGCTCATAAGTATTGGAAAAAATGGAGATGTTGTATGTATCATAGCAAACCAAGTTTTAGCCCTTTCCACATACTCGTCTGACACATGCATAATAGCCCCACTAGTCATCGCTGGAGTAGTCTTATGTAGAGAATGGATAATAACATCTGCACATTCGGGATCCCATTTGGGGAATTTGTCATTAAATCTAAAATGCGAACCATGTGCACAATCCCAGAGTATTTTTGCGTTAGTTTCTTCTTTAACGCGTTTAAACAACTCTAGATCTACAGTCTTCCCAAAGTAGTTTGGACTGGTAATCACAACTCTTTTTGCGCCTGTTTCCTTTATGGCTTCAATTAAATCAATGCCCCGAGATACGTATGTTTTTGCACCTAACATTCTTAGAGAATTAAATACCGAACCATGTGCATTTTCATACACCAAAAAAGGTTCTTCATCTGCTAAAGTTCTAATACCTATGTTTATTAACGTGGTAGAGCCAGATGTGCAAAATAACACATTGTCACTACCAAAAACCTTTGCTACCTCTGCTTCACTTTCTGCTATGACACCTGTTCTGTATATAATATTATCGGTATAAGATAGTTCAGTTACGTCGTATTTATCGCTTAAAAGTCCCATGCCCGTACCATCGTTACCTGGTGTATGAAAGGAAATATGAGAGATGTTTTCTTTGATAACATCAGAAATTGGTGTGTTCATGGCTACCTCCGTGCCTATAAATTATATAACTTATACTTAAAAAGATACTTATGCTATGCGCTCTTCATCGATAGTGCCATTTAATTAGCATGCTCCACATTATCTTAAAACTACACTTCTTTTCATCGATACCTATGCATTGTTTTACTAGTCTAGCCATAATCCACGGCTATTTAAAACTGGATTTCTTGCCCCAAACTGTCACTTAGACCGTAACAATTCTAAACACAAACCTACCTCAGCTTAAACACTAACCTCGTTACGACTGTGTAGCGCATATGTAAAACGGGTTTAATTCAGCACCTGTTTATACTATCTAGTGTCGCGTAAAGTCTTTGAGTTATCAATAAATAAATTATTTACCTATTGGTTTCATGGTTGGGAATAATAGCACATCCCTTATGGAAGGTGAGTCTGTAAGCAACATAACCATTCTATCAATCCCTATTCCTAAACCGCCAGTAGGAGGAAGTCCATATTCAAGTGCGGTAACATAGTCCTCATCCATCATTTGAGCCTCTTCATCACCTTTTTCTCTTGCTTTTACTTGGTCTTCGAATCTCTTTCTTTGGTCTATTGGATCGTTTAATTCGCTGAATGCATTTCCTAATTCTCTAGCAGTTATAAAAACTTCAAAACGTTCTGTTAATCTTGGATCATCTACCTTACGTTTGGCAAGAGGGCTATTCTCTACTGGATAATCAATTATGAATGTAGGTTGAATTAAAAACTCTTCCACTTTTTGATCAAAAATTTCATATAGTATTGTTCCCCAGGTAATGTCCTTATTCTCTAAATCCACTCCCTTTGCCTTTGCTTGTTTTGCCAACTCTTCTACATCGTGAGCATAAACATCTATCCCTGTATACTCTTTTACTGCATCTGCCATTGTTAGTCTTCTCCAGGGAGAGGATAGATCTACTTCTATCCCTTGATAGGTAATTTTTTCTGTCCCATTTACTTTATTACTGCAAAACTTAAATAGTTCTTCAGTTATATCCATCATGTCGTTATAATCTGCATATGCTTCGTATAATTCTATGGTTGTAAATTCGGGGTTATGCTTGGTAGACATGCCTTCATTTCTAAATAGCCTACCAATTTCATATACCTTGTTGAAGCCCCCAACAATAAGTCTTTTTAGGTAAAGTTCGGGTGCTATCCTCAAAAACATATCTAGGTCTAAAGTATTATGATGGGTCGTAAAAGGTCTTGCATTTGCTCCGCCTAGTATAGTGTTGAGTATAGGAGTTTCAACTTCTATGTATCCCCTCTTATCTAAATACTCTCTAATAGCTGATAAGATTTTAGATCTTTTTACAAATGTTTCCTTAACTTCTGGATTTACAATCAAATCAACATAACGTTGCCTATATCTCATGTCTTGGTTTGTAAGCCCATGATACTTTTCAGGAAGAGGTCTAAGGGTTTTTGCAAGTAATATATAACTATCTGTTTTGACGGAAATTTCCCCTTTATGAGTTAAAAATACATCACCAGTCACACCAATAATGTCGCCAATATCAAGACGCTTAAATTCGGCATAACTTTCTTCACCGAGCGCATCTATACGTACGTATAATTGAATTAATGCAGTACCATCATATATGTGACAAAAACTGGCTTTGCCCATAACTCTTTTGGTAATTATTCTTCCAGCAATGCTTACATGATTCCCTTCATAATCTTCAAATGATGCAAGAATATCCTTTGCATGTGCAGTGATATTATATTTAGTAATAGCAAATGGGTCTTGCCCGCTCTCTTTCAGCGTATTAAGCTTTTCCTTACGCACTGCAATTTGCTCATTTTCATCAATTATTTGTTCGTTTTGTATAATTTCTTCCTTACTCATGTCTCCTCCAGTTAAATCTGTATAAGTAATTTGTATATTATCTTTGTTGCTATATTATATATTAATTACCCTAAATATGCATTCGATTATTATATGCTTTTTAACTAATGCTATCCTCGTTTGACTACGGAAAAACCTTCAATTTCTTACGAGTAGTAAAAAAAGCCACACTTGCCGTTCTTTCAATCCTTGTATATTATAGTCAGTACCGAGCCTAACTTGTTTTCTGTGTTGAAGCGACCTTCTCGGCGCTTCCTACCACCAAGATTTCTATGGCAATTGCTATTTCACAAATGACCGACGGTTTTTTCTATTATCTACACAAAAAAAACTGGCATTCTCTGCCAGCTTTTGTGCGTTTTTTGAATGTGATTTCTTATTTTGAGATTTTTATTATCTTCACTTTTGCAGTGCCTGCAGGTGTTTTGAATGTAACATCTTCATCCTTTTTTCGACCAAGAAGGGCTGCTCCTATTGGACTATCAATGCTAATTTTGTTGGCCTGAATATTACCTTCAATGCTACTAACCAAACGATAGGTTTCTTCTTCATCGAACTCATAGTCATATATTGTTACTAAATTCCCAATATCGATCTTCCGCACACTAAGTAAGCTCATATCAATTGGATATGCTTTATTTAAAACATCAGAAATCTCTGCTATTTCTCTTTCCAAATGCGCTTGTGCTTCTTTTGCAGCAGTGTATTCCGAATTTTCCGAAAGGTCTCCATACTCTTTTGCTACTTTTATTTCGTTTTCAACCTTAGTCCGTCCTGCAGTCATCATGTATTGTAACTTTGCTGTGATTTCGTCGAAGAACTCTTGTGTTAATGGTATTGTCTTCTCCATGTGTTTCTCCTTGTTTTTGCCCTAATATGGACACTCTAGATACATTAATTAATTGATTATATTACATTAGCATGTTTAAGTCAATGATAAAATTTTTTACATTTTTGCCAGTCTCTTCTATTAAAAGTTACACTTACACCATAACATTAAAGACCTATCTACTGCTTACTGACTATGAAAACGAACAATTTGGTCGCATTCGAGGGGCTATTTGCCATTCCATATACAGTAGTGAATCTAACCACACCAATAGCGAATTATGCAGGAATAGAATCTATTTATCATTTTACTTTCAATATTAAAGCAACTTGACTTAGCAACTGCAAAGAAACTACTCTTCGTTAAGTTCGGCTTCTTGATCTACTTTTGCTATCTTTTTACCTTTATGTAGTCTCACTTTTTCGTCGACAAGAGGCGTTCTTGCTATAGCTAACATAAGAGGAAGTCCTACAACCAAAATCGTACCTGTTTGTGTTGCAATAATTTGCCCAAAGTTAATCCAGTATGCCAAATCCACCTCAAGCAACACCCATATAAGTGGAAGTGCAAACGCATTTATAATGATTGGAGGGATGGCTCCAACAAGCCCCCTTATAATTAAACTCTTTTCTCTTAATGCATTCCCTATCGCACTTGTCAAAAGACTGGCTGAAAGAGTAGCGAGGGTACCAAATACCATATCCGCCCAAGCGTATGGTGAAAAAATATTAGCAAGAAAACAGCCAAGCGTAAGACCAGGCACCGCTGATGGAAATATTATTGGTAAAAGTGTAAGAGCTTCACCTATTCTAAATTGTAAAGGTCCATATGCTATTGGAGCAGCAATAATTGTCAACACAAAGTATAACGCAGCAATAACTGCGGTTCGAACCAAATAAAGAGTACCTTTTTTTAGCTTTTTCTTCTTTTCTTCTCCCATGTTGCACCATGCTGAATAACAAAATAACGTATGAACTTTCCTAAACTCTAATCTACTTGTAAACTACATTTATATGAAATTAGAGGTTGCCAATTTAATCGGTTAGTTAGTTAGTTAAGCTCGATACGCCCTCAACTTCTATAACTACTATATTTATGTGCTTATGCAATATCGCGTTTTCTAAATACCAGTAATGAAATAACCGTAAGGAAAATCATATATACTAAATATACCGCTAAATTAATAAAGAAATTATCCCCAGGGAACACACTACCTGACACTCCTACAAACCTTTCAAATTTAAATGAATTTATTATGCAAAATCTAGATAGTCCTATTAACCCCATAACTAGTGGTGATATCGCTTGTATAACAATAGGTATAAAAATGCCACCAATACGGTTTTTCATAAGTATACTAATATAGTATGCAAACAGTGACATTGACATAGTTCCTATCCAAGAAGTTGCAAGAATTATAAACAACTGAAAACTACTGTTTTGTACTGAAAAGGCTCCCATATTAAAGGAATATATTGCCTTAAATGTAATGTTTGGAAATGATATATATCCTAAAACAACCGCAAATATAAATGTCGACATTAGTGTAATAGTGTTAATTGTCATAAGTGCTAACATCTTCGCAAAGAATACTTTCTCTCTTGTTACAGGTCTAATAAATAACATTTTTAATGTACCCGTTTGAAACTCTTTACCTAAGATATTAGCTCCAACAACAACGCCATACAAAGATAATAAGCTTCCTACAAGTCCCATCACAAACATTATATAGTTTTCAGCAGTTACAAACTTTAAACCAAACCCAGTAAAACTACCACCTAATATTGAGACAGAACCCATAGCATTATGGTATACAATTGGCTCACCATACAGTTCATTATCGCGTATGTATTCCAACATATTAATTTGTGCTTTGCACTCATAAATCTTTTCTGGCCCGAAAGAATAAAGGGTGCTATAATAATTAAACTTTTGCTCTTTCTTATCTTGCTCTGCCTTTTTTAGCTCTTCATTCCATTCTGCAAGTTCAATCTCCACCCTTTCCGGAGTGTATATGTATGCATCTTGGGGTATCCAAGACATATCAACCGCATTCGTATCATTTCCTAAATCTTGGAAAACAAACAAAAATATTACACTAGTTAAAACTACCAAAATAGCAATTATTATTGTAAGTGCTTTACTAAATCCTTTCTTCAACTCTCCTAAGTATAAATTAAAAAACATTTCTTTTATTCCTTGCCTTCTTTCTCGCTATATTTTATTTAGTTTCATTTGCTTATAGTACATATGTAGTAAGCGTTTAATGATTTTTTATTTCTTATTATCCGTTTGGTTACTAACATGCGTACTCTAGACCGTTATTGATGCCTTCTGCAGAGATAGTTAGTTTTTACTAATTCCCTTTCCCTTGTCGTAACCGTTGAGGTTTTTTTTGTTGTTATTTATCCCCTATCCGTTTTGTTACTGATAGATATGCATCTTCTAGACTTTCTTTAACTACTTCTACAGAAGATACATTGTAGTCAGCTTTTACTAGCTCCCTTATGATAAATGATGTTTCTTTATCGGTTGTGACTTGTAAAGTTGCTCCAACTTTTATTACTTCTTCACCTAGTAGTGTTTCAAGGTAAGATTTTGCTTCCTCCATTTTATCTACTTTGATGGAAACTGTTACCTTTTTGCCTTCGGTGGTTTCAGCTACATCTTCACCAATGGTTTTTTCTTGAACTATTACACCACTGTCTATAATTATGTACCTATCACACATAAGTTCCATTTCTGACAAAAGATGCGAGCTAACTAAAACACCCATGTCTAGTTTATGTGCGCATTGCCTTAACATATCTCTAAGCTCCTTAATACCAGCAGGATCTAATCCGTTTGCTGGCTCATCAAGCACTAGGAGCGCTGGGTTATTAATGATAGCCTGTGCAATACCTAACCTTTGTTTCATGCCAAGTGAATATGTTTTAACCTTGTCGTTTCTTCTGTCATAAAGGCCCACAAGCTTTAATATATCATCAACTTTTTCCCTATTAGATTTTTTTGTATTTACATACCTTGAAAACGCATTATCTTTCCCTTCTAGCTTTCTAACAAGGGCATCGTTTATCGCAACTGACATCTTTTTTTTCGATGAGCTTTTTGATTTTTCCGTACTCGCTTCTTGTTCCTGTTTGATATTATCTTGTGCATTTGGGTTTTCTAGCGCTCTAAAGTCAAGTCTATTATCTTCTTTGTTTACATGTAGGGAAGTTAGATATATTAGATTCTCATATGCGGTCCAGTCATTATACATGTCTGGATTTTCTATGACACCACCTACTTGGTTCATAGTCTCTTCCCTTTCTTTAGCCATGTTTTTTCCAAGTATGTATATATCTCCACTTGTTGGAAGAGCAAGACCTGTTATCATTTTTATAGTCGTACTTTTTCCAGCCCCATTTGGTCCTAAGAAGCCTACTATTTCGCCACTACTCACACTAAAAGAAATGTTGTTTACAGCATTAATAACAACTCCGCCCCTTTTTTTATATGTTTTTGATAAATTATCAACCCTTAAAATTTCTCTTGCCATTTTTACCTTCCGTAATCATAATTTAAATTTTCTATATTATACTCTTTGCTTAAGCATTTAAACAAACATTAAGCGAGAGGAAAACCATCTCGCTATTTAATATTAGTATTCTAACCAGCTAAACGCTGTTTTTATGCCAAGTTATACAAAATGATTTAAAACAACGCTTAATAAATTAAGGCAGTAAACTACCTTATACCTAAGATTAGAGAATTACTGCGCTAATCGTTATTGATTAGTTAAATTCTGCTTATAACTCTGCTGTATGCGTTATCATCTTCATTTAAGACAATGATATCTCTATTTTGGCTGTAGTCATATAGTGGTTTAATAGTTGCTTTATCATTCTCAGCAGCAGTTAACTTAATTGCTGTGATGATTTGACCCCCAAGTAACGCTAGCATTAACTCGTTATATGCTGCGCTAGTAGCAAGGGGTAGCAACATCTTTTCTTCTCTAGTCAAGTTATCTGACCTAATCTTGCCTTTTTCCGCAAGTGCAAGCACAAATGAACCTTCATTGCCTTTAACGACCTTATATCTACCTTTAGAGATTGTACGAACTATTGAGTTTGTTCTATCGAATAAAAGCTCTGCAAAATCTTTTGCTATTATTGCACCATCTTTTATTGCGGGCTGTAAATCCTTTAAGCCTTTAATTCTAGATTGCACTGTTGCCAGGCGTTTATTCAAGTCACTTATTTCCTCAAACCTATCTGTTACTTCCTTTTTCTTAGCCATATTTGCACCAAGCTCTATAATGAAGTCTTCTTCTTTTTGTTTTAACTCTGCAAGTGCTTGGTTGTTTTCGCTCATATGCTCGTAGTACTTAGCAATATTTTTTGTACTCTCTTGATAGAGCCTAACTGCTTCAGCTGCAGCTGCTAATTCTTGATCGAATTTTTCTATTCTTTCTTCGGCTTTTTGAGTTTCTATGTCTCCCATAATCAACCCATCTAAATCAGATCTAGTCTCGATACCCATTTCCTTGAACTTCTGCTCATAATCGGCATAAATAGCACTAGATGTTTGTTGGGTTGCATCTAAAGAAGAATTTAACATTATCGCCTGATCTCTTAAATCGTCTCTTTCTGCAATATTTTTTTCATGTATCTGCTTGGTTGCTTTAATTTTAACTTTGGCTTTTTCCATAAGTTTTTTATTAGTGTCAATTTCTTCTTGTATAGCAAGTAGATATTCAGAAAACACTTTAACAACCATTTGTTTACTGTCATACTCTTTGTCTTTATACACAATTGGTACATTGTAGGTTGAGTGATTCATGGCATCTACAAATAACTCAACCCTCTTTTGGTCTAACTCTGATAATTTTGCATATCTTTCTTCATAATCATACTCTAAAGCTTCATACTCTTTATCAATAACTTGAGTTTTCTTTAAAAGATCGGTTGCTGTTTCGTTTCCGAAGTTATCGCTTATACTGTCATGAAGCGCTATCATTTCCTCTATACTTTTGGTTAGTTCGGCTATGATTTTGTCTTCTGCGGGGATTTTATCTTCATCTATTAATTTAATAGTTTCGCTTAATATTTTCTTTGTTTCCGCCTGCTTCTCAAAGCCTTTTTCTAACTCTCTAAATCTATCTACTTTCTTTTGTAGTGCGTTACTATCAGCTATGGTTTTCTTGGTTTTCTCAAAGAGTTCTTCTGTGGTTTGAACGTCGTACTCTGCAAGTATTTCTCTTATGAATTCTTCTTTATTTTCTTTAGACTCGTTTAGGGAGTTTGCATATTGTTCGCCCATGTGAGCGGCTGCTTCATATTGCCCAATTGCTGCTTCAGCTTCAAGGAGGGCTTTGTCATCTTTCCCTATATCCCTTTGTACTGCATCAATCCGGGTATTTAACGCCTTTGTATCTTTTATAGGTAATGTCTTTTTCACAGAAACAAAGCCGTCACAAATAGGACAACGACTACCGAACTCTACTCTTTCACTAATATCTTTTAATCTATTTTCACTCATGTATTCCGTGAGTTTTTCTTTTAGTAATTCGAGTTTAGCTACTAACCTTTCGCGATGTTTAACGATTGATAGCCGTCTATCTTTCAGCACCTGTAATTTCTCTGCATAAGTTTTATTAGCCTCTTCCACTCCTTCTATTTTTTTGATAATGGCATTTAATTCCACTTCGTTTCTAGATACAAGGAGATGTTTACTGTATATTCTTTGTTTGTAAAAGACATCAGCATTTACAGCTTGTTCAACTGTCTTATACTTGCCACGAATTTCCTTATCCAATAGGCTGAACTCACTATTTTCACCTTGTGTTTCTTTTTCAATAGCATTTAGTGCTTCAACAGCGTGCGCTCTTTCTACTGTTAAAAGTTCTCTTCTTTCTCTTGCTGCAACTAAACTATCAGAGAATATGCCAATCTTTCCCTCTATGACAGCACCGTCTTGTACCGCCTTTTTATACTCGAATGTATCTCTAATGTTAATCTTTTTCTGCATTACCTCCACATTTTGTCTTGCGAGATTTATGGCTTCGGTTTGCACTTTGTTATATTCTTCCATTAGCTCCGTAGCCTTTTGATTTACAGGAGCATAATATTTTTCAAGCATTTTTCCTAAATCAATATTTTCAGGATGATTTCTAGCATCGTCTAAAAGACCATATAAAACTTTTTCAAGCTCATTAACCGTAAGGGCAAGAGCTGCGTATTTATCGCCTTGTTTAACTAAACTCTCTTTTCCTTTTGCTATTTTTTCATTCAAAATATTAAGTTGGTTGTCAATACTTTCTAATTTTTGTTTATCTTCATCAATTTTGAGTAGGATATCTCCATACGCAGAAAACACATTGGATAAAGCTCTGGCTTCTTTGCTATTTGCCACCTTTTTAGTTAATGTAGCCATTTCCTCTTTTTGCGCTTCCAGCTTTTCTAACCTGCTGGTTTCATCATAAAGTTGAGTCATCTCCTCTTTGTACATAATAGCTTTTTGCAACTCATCATTTATGTTCGCCATAGTTATACGAACTTCTTCAAGGTTGGTTTTATTGATGTCAACTAAAGCTTCGTGGTTAGCTATTTCCCCACGGCTCACTGGTTCTAGAACCTCCAATCTATTAACTAAAACACTCTCTTCGGCTAATAATTCATCTAGCATTTCATTTACTTTGTTGGATGTCGCGAACTTTCCTAAACTCTCTGCAACTATAGTCTCTCTAGAAATGGTATCTTGAGCAATTTTTAAACCTTCTGCTCTATCCACTAAAAATAAATCATCAAAGGCTTCCTTCGTTAGAGAAATCTTTTCTGCTAAAAATGCATCAACAGATTCTTTTGTTTGTTCACAAACCGGCTCGCCTTTAGCATTAGTGAGTTTCACTTCCTCCAAAGTTTCACCACTTTCTAGCCTTACTAATTTACGGTACAAATAATATTCTTCATATGCGAGCACAAATCTAAGTTCGACAATCAAAGGTAACTTAAAATTAACTGCATCTTCATTTCCATAAAAAGCAAAAGAAAGCAAGGTCTTTAATGCGTTTTCGTCCCCGCCTTCTACATTGACCAGACCTGCAATTTTGTTACCAAAATCATAAAATCCGCTCTCGTCTGTTATTCCTCTAAATTTTAAATTGATGAGTTTCATAGTCCCTCCAAACTCACTGTGCGCTTTCCCCACAAATTTTTAATACATCTTTTTTGTCAGTTTTTAATAAAGTGGCTAGTCCCTATTCCCTTTCCTTTTTCGCACCCTAATTTCTTCATTTTTTAGTTTTCATGAGTGCTAGCAAATGCAAATGTTTTGTGTTATATTAGGTAGTACACCGCTTTTGAAAAGCACTAGGTAAAGGACACAAGTTGCCATTATATATTTATAATTATATTTAATTATACAACCTAAAGCGCGCATTTGCAACATATAACTATTTTAAGATTTAAATAAAATGCGCAGGCGCGAAAGAATAGCGCACAACTTGAAACATAAGCATAGTCAAGATGTAGCAAGTTCTAATAACCTAACTTTTGGAAGATGTTACATAATCTACAACTACCAACTTAGAGCAAAATGCGGATAACGATAATTAGTAAAAGCTGCTTAGTTAACGACAAGAAAAACGGTATAAAATGCAACGATATATTCATTAACTAAATAGGCTAAGCAAAGAGGAAATATATGCGATTTTGTAATCTCTCAAGGGAATATTTAAAAGAAGGGTACACCCAAGTAGATAATGTCTTTTTACTAGAATATCTGCCTGAAGCAGACCCTATATACGTGAAAGTATATATGTATGGGCTGTTCCTTGCTAATTCTGCAGCGGATTTTGATAATAATGTAAACACCATGTCTGTTGCCCTTCGCATCGACGAAGAAAAGATAATTGAAGCATTTACTTACTGGGAAAACAAGGGAATTGTAACAATACAAGACAAAAATCCCCCTTATGAAATACTATACAACTCCGTAAAAATGCCGCTAACCAAATCTACTCGTTATGAAGTTAGAGAATTTGAAGCATTTACAACTGAAATATACAGAATATGGCCAAATATTAATTTCTCAGCTAATAATTTAGAACAGCTTTTCGAATTCATAACAAGTAAAAAAATAGAACCCGCTGCCGTTATATTAATTATGAATTACTATGAAAATCAAAAAGGCAAGCTGAATTTCAGTGGAGTTTTAGCAATGGCGCAACACTTTGTTTCACAAGGACTTTTAACAACTGCTGCCCTATCTGCGCACTTAGATCAGTTAGAGGCAAAGGTGGATGTGGTAGAAGATATATTTAAGCCTTTTTCCAAAAACAAAAGTTCAGATTACGAAAATCGTGAACTTTTCTTGAGATGGACTGATAATTATGGCTTCCCAGTGGAGTCATTAGAGATTGTCAGAGACGAATGTAAGCGCAAAGGTGGTAAAACAAGATTCATTGATTTAATAGAAGAACTATATGAAGCAAAAGCAATCTCTCCAGTAGATGTACAGCACTATATTTCAACTGAAAACGAAAAAATAGCACTGGCGAAGAAAATAAATGAAATACTCTCTGTTTTCGTTAGATGGGAAAATACCGTTAGATTCTACATTAACCCCTGGTTAAATTTAGGTTTTGATGCAGAAGCGATTGAATTAATTGCTCAATTTTGTCTTACAAGAAGTATAAGGGACTTAAACAGGATGGATGAACTTGTAAGACGCTTCCACCAAAAAGGTCTTCTTACAAAGGAAATAATTGCCGATTATATGCTAAGAGAAAAACAAAGAGACGACCGCATCCTGGAAATATTATCAGTAACAAGCGGTGGAGAAATAACGTCTTTCATAAGCAAATCTGACCGTGATTTATATCGCACATTTATCAATTGGGGATTTGACCATGACGCTATTTTAGCAGCAGCTCAATTTGCAGTTGGAACTGCCTTCCCTATGTCATACTTGAGTAATCGGCTAGCTGTGCTAAAAGAAAAAGGCATTTTCACTCCCGAAGGAGTGACTGCATTTTTATCTGAGAAAACCAGTACCAAACAAAAAGGCACTAGTTATAACGACGATGTGTTAGGTGGACTAACTAAAGAGCAAATCCAATCAACATTAATTGATTTAGAAAACCTAGATATCGACAAGTTTGATGTGTAATTGTAGGAGACAAAATGAACAACTTTGAAAAGCAAGCATTACGCAAAATTACATCAAGAAAAACCAAATCTGAGCTTATAGCATCTGGTAATTTAGCCAAGCTTAGAGAAAATAAAAAGTTCTTCGATTTAGAATCTCAACATATTGCTTTGTCTATCAAAGCCGCAAAAGAGGCTCCTGAATCGGAGTTTAAGGCTACCTTATTAAGCGAATTGCAGAAAATTGACAACGATATGGAAGCCTTATTGAACGAGCTTGGATTTACTAAAAATGATATTAAGACTAAAGTTTATTGCCCTGTCTGTAATGACTCTGGTTATATAAATGGTGAGAGATGCAGATGCTTAATAGATGAAATTAATACTGTTAGCAAAGAGGCGACTAAAACTTCCCTTACAGATATTAGCTCATTTAAAAAAATTGATGTTAAAAGCCTCCCGAAAGCAAACGCACCCACTCTATCAGCTGCTTATAAAATTCTCGATAAAGTTGTTATAAACTACCCAAATATCAAAACTAGAATCTTAACAATTACCGGACCTGTAGGTTGTGGCAAAACTTTTGCAGTATCTGTTGCCTCAAATGCTTTTGCTAAAAATGGTACATCCACTTTGATTATATCTTCTAGTGATATTTTTTCCATTTTTAAGACATATCATTTTGCTTTTGACATGGATGAAAAGGAAGACATCTTTGAAGAAATACTTAACTGCGATGTTTTAATCATAGATGACTTAGGCTCGGAGGGAAGTGTGCCTGATTTTTTAATTCCCTATTTAACATATATTATTGATAAGAGATCTAATTTATTAACCATCATCACTACAAATTACAATATGGAAGATATCGCCGACCATTACGGCAAGCGTTTGCAGAGTCGTTTATGTAATGTCCAAAACACTATTACAATAGCATTAGAGGGTGACGACCTCCGCCTCCATCGAAATAAATAATTTATAGCCTTTTTTAGTTTGCCGAGTCAAAACACAAACTATTATATTTCATAACCACATCATGAGGAAAAGCCAAGTTGCACTGAGTTTGAGAAATCTTTGTGCTTGCGCACCTTACCGTTACACTTACTATCATAACTAACATTAAACGATTTCCCGCCCCACTTGTCTTGTAACACACGAACCTAATATAACATTTGGCTAGCGACTAACCATTCCGATTGATAACGAGCGACGAGCGATTTTCCACCCTACTTATCATGCAGCATGCGAGGGTCTATTTACTGTTGCACTTACTATGGCAACTAACTTTAAACCGCTATATCACACCTTTTTCCATTTAGGGGTTGACTATGCTTCTTTTATACATTAATATATAAGTACATGTGCGTGCGCGCACATTACATGTTAACATAGTAAAATGTAATACAATTATCTGGAGGGATATTATGGCAACGAAAACAACACCTGAACTTCAATACGAAATTGTTAACGCTTGTGGTATTTTAAGCACTTCCAATAGAGGCTGGACAAAAGAATTAAATCTTATCAGCTGGAATGGAAGACCTGCAAAGTACGACATTAGAGAATGGTCACCAGATCATGACAGAATGGGCAAAGGCGTAACTTTAACAGACGAAGAAGCCGCAGAACTAAAGGTTATCTTAAACAAACAAAAAGATCTGTAAGATAAATTAGTTCTCAAAAGCATTTTTAGGTTTATTTTAGATTGAATCGCACATTCTAATGGCAACTAAATAGTGCCGTTACGATATGTGCTTTTTAATACATCAAACGAAAACGATACAGGGAGATTCTCTCTCTGTGCGGTTTTGTGTTTAGAAGGAGAGGGAAAAACATGAGTAAACAAGTAAAAACAAATTGGTTTAAAGATGCATTTATTTATCAAATTTATCCAAGAAGCTTTTGTGACAGCGATGGCGACGGCATAGGTGATTTACGTGGTATTATCTCTAAATTAGACTACCTTCAAGACTTGGGAGTAGATGCTGTATGGCTATCCCCTATTTATAAGTCCCCTAACCATGATAACGGTTATGACATATCTGATTATAGAGATATTATGGATGAATTTGGCACCCTTGATGATTGGAAAGAAATGATTGATGGTATGCATAAAAGAGGAATTCGCCTAGTTATGGATCTAGTTGTTAATCACACTTCTAGTGATCACAAATGGTTCCAGGAAAGCTTAAAAGGCCCTGATAATCCATATAGCGATTACTATATATGGGCAGATGGTAAAGGAAAAAATGGGAAAAAACCACCAAACAATTGGTCTTCTAGATTCGGTGGCACCGCTTGGGAATATGATGAAGGAAGAAAACAATGGTATTTACATCTTTTCGTCAAACAACAACCAGATTTAAACTGGGAAAATCCCAAAGTTAGACAAGAAGTTATTGATATTTGTAACTATTGGTTTGACCTTGGTGTTGATGGTTTTAGATGTGATGTCATTACTTACATTAGTAAAGTACCAGGCTTCCCCGACGGTAAATGGAACCCTGTCGCTAGAGGAGATGAAATGTTTACTCATGGACCTAGAATCCACGAGTTTTTAAATGAGATAAATGAAAAGTCATGGTCTTTATATGACACCATGATAGTTGGTGAAGCAGCAGGCGTTACTGTCGAAAATGCAATTTTATATACCGACCCTGCTAGAAAAGAAATGGATTGTGTCCTCCAGTTTGAACACTTCGAAACGTGTTTTTGGAACCATGTAATTCCATTGAAATTCAACCTTCCTAAGTTTAAAAAAGCTTTAAGCCGTTGGCAATATGGATTACAACAAAGGGGATGGAATGCTCTATATCTTGAAAACCATGACCAGCCTAGGAGCGTTAGTTTGTATACTCCTAATCATGGAGAAAATAGAGAATATGCAGCTAAAATGTTGGCTACAGCTATATTTATGCTACAAGGAACTCCATTTTTATACCAAGGTCAAGAAATAGGAATGACCAACTACCCACTCAAAAAATATTCAGACTGCAAAGACGTTGTGGTTGATCAAGTTAGATCTGTTCTAAAACCTTTTGATAAACTCTTTGAAGGAATAGCAATTAAAATTCTTAATAAAAGAGCAAGAGACCATTCAAGAACACCTATGCAATGGGATAATTCTTTAAATGCTGGCTTCTCCACAGGAAATCCATGGTACACTGTAAACCCTAACTATACCGAAATCAATGTAAAGGCAGCAAAAGAAGATCCTAATTCCATCTTGAATTTTTATAAAAAACTTATTGCTTTTAGAAAAGGAAATGACATAATAATTAATGGAACATACAAAGAGTATGACTCCAGTAACAAGGATATATATTGCTACGAACGAGCATACAATGGCGAAAAATTATTAGTTATTTGTAACTTCAAAAATAAAGAAGTAAACTTTAAAGTACCTGCCGATGCTATATCCTTATCTTCTGAACTTATGTTACATAACTATGGGTATGATAGGCCAGTATTACAAGATACGGTTCTACGCCCATACGAAGCTTTAGTCTACAAGATAATATAATCTTTACCATTTAGTATATGCTTTGCGATACAATAACAAAATGGTTAATAACGGAAACAAGGAGTAATTATGGCTCGTAAGAAAATCAAAAAGAATGCAGTGATACGTGACAATGGGTATGATCCTTATGTACCATCAGATATAAAGGCTGGTATGCGTAAAAAAAGAGAACCTACCCCTATTAAGCCTATCATCGATTATATCCCAACCAAAAAATGGGTTTTGTACCTATTAGTCACATTAATTCCAGTTATTAATTTCTGTGCACTCATTGCATGGGCTAGTAATAAAAATGTTTCCGTAAATCCTAACATAAAAACTTATGCTAAAGCTGCGCTAATAACAACTTTAATTGTATATATATTAGCAGCTGCCCTTGTTATTATATTTAAGTTTGCTCTACACTTATTTTAATTTTCACATAAGATGATATTACGACATATGCCACGGAAATTCCGTGGCATATTTATTTTAAACTTACGTAATGCTTATTTTACTATTAGATATATCAATCACTCTTCATCATCTAGTATACAATTTACAACTGGCAGTAAGGTTTGTCTTACCAATAGTACTAGGTCGTTACTCCTCGTCATCTAGCATGCAGTATTTCAAAACTGCTTTTTGAGCATGAAGTCTATTTTCTGCTTGTTCAAAAATTGAATGTGCGTGAGCTTCAAACACTTCAGTGGTAATCTCTTCTTCCCTATGTGCAGGAAGACAGTGTAAAACAATTGCATCACTTTTTGCTGCTTTCATAACCTCTGTGTTTACTTGGTATCCTTTAAATGCAAGCGCTCTTTTTGCAGCTTCGCCTTCCTGTCCCATCGAGGCCCATACATCTGTATATACAACATCTGCATCCTTTACAGCATCCATAATATTGGTGGTGCATAAGAACTTCTTCCCTTTGGCTAACTTCATAATATCGGCATCCGGTTCATAACCTTTGGGGCACGCAATAGCTACTTCCATACCAACCTTGAGACAGCCTACTATTAAAGAGTTTGCCATATTGTTGCCGTCTCCAATATAACAAATCTTAAGGCCTTCTAATTTGCCCTTAAACTCTCTGATGGTCATTAAATCTGCAAGAACTTGACAAGGATGAGCATAATCGGTAAGTCCATTAATCACTGGAATTGAACCAAATTGGGCTAACTTTTCTACCGTTTCTTGTTTAAAAGTTCTTATCATTATGCAGTCGAGATATCTAGATAAAACTCTAGCAGTATCTTCTATCGGCTCTCCCCTACCTATTTGCAAATCTCTAGAACTTAAAAATAATGCATGCCCACCAAGCTCATACATAGCAACTTCAAAAGACACTCTTGTCCTTGTTGATGACTTTTCAAATATCATACCTAAGGTCTTGCCTTTTAGTTTGTCGTCTTCTTTAACCCTCTCCTTTCTCATAAACTTTAATTGATCGGCAGAGTTAAGAATTGTAAAAATTTCTTTTTTGGATAAATCACCTAATTTAAGTAAATGTCTCATTTTTCTCTTGTTATAATGTTGTTTGAATTTAATCAGTAAATGATTAGCAACATTAGTTGTATATATTAATTTTAGATCCGTCCCTATTTTTTCACTAGGGGGAAAAGCGTGAAAATCCTAAAGATGGTATACATAGTTAACTCCTCTTAACCATGTATTGCAAAAACTATCTAATTTATTTTTTATTTTCATCCTCTACAGCTGCACACTCTAGGATTATATCTATAGCTCTCAGTAACTCTGTTCTTCCTATGTTTAATGCGGGAAGCAATCTAATCTTACTCTTTGCTTTTAACACTAAAACACCTTTTTCTAAGCAGTCTTTAACAATATCGTCTGCTTTTCTTTCCGTTTCTATACCTATCATCAAACCCTTTCCGGTAATGGTTTTTATTCCCTTTTTCCCTTTTAGTGTTTCAAATATATATTCGGATTTTTGTTTTACACTCTCTAGTAGTCCATCGTTAATTCTACTTAGTATGCTATATGCCCCAGCAGTGGCAATTGGATTGCCTCCAAATGTAGAACCATGAGTTCCTTTGGTTAGTACATTTTCTGCTTTTTCTCCCATCATAGTTACACCAAGTGGTAGCCCGCCGCCTATGCCCTTTGCTGTTGTTACGATATCAGGCGTTATACCATATCCCATGTAGCTATATAGTTCTCCCGTCCTTCCGTTACCTGTTTGCACTTCGTCAACCGCTATTAACATATCATTATCGTGAGCAATTTTTTCTATGCCTTTAACATACTCATGCGATAATGGATTTACCCCGCCTTCTCCCTGTATCGTTTCAAATAATATTCCTGCAGGGGAATGTTCTTTAACAGCTTGTTCAAGCTCCTCTAGATTATTTGCTTCTACAGCAATAAACCCTGGAGTTAATGGTAAAAAGTTTTTATGAAATTCCTCTTGGGCGGTAGCTGCAAGTGTTGCTAACGTTCTTCCGTGAAAACTGTTTTTAAGTGTTATTATATTGAATTTCCCACTTTTTTTATCTTCTTGATATTTCCTTATTACCTTAATCGCACACTCATTTGCTTCTGCACCAGAATTTGAAAAGAATACCTTTTTCATACCAGTTTTTTCGCACAGTAGCTCGGCCAATTTAACACATGGTTCTGTGTAATATAAATTAGATGTATGCTGATATTTATTTAGTTGTTCAATAACTGCTTCCTTCCAAATTTCATCTTGAAGACCAAAAATATTAACTGCGATTCCTGCGCCCATATCAATATATGATTTTCCGTCTTCATCATAAAGAACAGAGCCTTTACCATATTTAATTGCTACTGGAAATCGTGCATAAGTTCCTGCTATAAATTGTGCATCTTTTTCTTTAATACCTTTCATTTTCTCGTCCTTTTATTTTATTTAAAGTTTTTAGCTTACAAACATTGTGCCAATACCTTCATCTGTTAACATCTCAATCAATATGGAGTGTTGTATTCTTCCATCAAGTATGAAGACTCTCTTTACACCTCTTCTAATGGCTTCCCTACAACATTCTATCTTAGGTATCATTCCTCCAGAAACGATTCCTTCTTTAATAAGCGCAGGTATTTCACTAACAACTACTTTTGAAATTAATGTAGATGGGTCATCTTTATCTCTCATAAGTCCAGCGATATCTGTCATTGAAATCATTATTTCAGCTCCTAGAGCTCCGGCTATTTTCGCTGCAGCATCATCTGCATTTACGTTATAAGTGTTACCATGTTTATCACCTGCAATGGTAGAGATTATGGGGATATACCCTTTTTCTAAAATATCATTTATAAGCTCTATGTTAACCCTAGTAATTTCACCGACAAACCCCAGTTTTTTATCCTTAATTTTAGCTTCGATAGTAAGTCCGTCCAACCCACAAATTCCAACTGCTTGTGCACCATTTTTCTGAACTAAATTGACTAGTGACTTGTTGATTTTCCCAGCTAAAACCATTTGCACAACATCAACAGTTTCCTTATCAGTTACTCTAAATCCATTTAAAAACTCTGTCTTTTTCCCAAGTTTTGTTAATGTCTCAGTAATTTCAGGGCCACCGCCATGCACTAAAACAACTCTAACACCTATAAGGGAAAGTAGTATCACATCTCCAATCACAGATTCTTGTAACTTATCGTTAAGCATGGCGCTTCCGCCGTATTTTATGACAACTATCTTATCTTTATACGATTGTATATATGGAAGTGCGCTAACTAACACCTTTGCTCTTATTGCATTACTTATAACAGTTTCTTCATTTTTCATGTTTTTCTCGCATAATAATGTTGTTTGAATTTAACCAATATAACGGTTAGCAACATCACTTTGTATATTTTATTCTATGTTTGATTAATATATAGTAGGCTCCTATCTATCAATTTTGTATTTAGTTATCTTCTTATATTTTATGTTCTATAGTCACCATTAATTTTTACATAATCATACGTTAAGTCACATCCCCAAGCAGTAGCCATGCCTTTGCCTTCATTTAAATTAATTAGCACATCAATATCAGGTGCAGATAAAACTTCCTTTGCTATACGCTCTGAAAAATCTATTCCAAAACTACCTTCACAAACATCAATTTTACCCATTGCTGACTGGAATGTAACATCTACTTTATCTGCACTCCCTTTCATGCCACTATAACCAATAGCACATAAAATTCTACCCCAATTAGCATCCGCTCCGAACATCGCAGCTTTTACTAAAGAGGAATTAACAACTGATTTGGCAACGATTTGCGCATCTTCATTATTTACAGCTCCGCTTACATGAACTCTCATAAGCTTAGTTGCGCCTTCTCCATCTTTTGCTATCATTTCACAAAGCGTGGAGTTTACAACATTCAATGCTTTTACAAAAATTTTATAATCGGAATTCTTTTCTTTAATGATTTGGTTCCCTGATTGACCATTTGCTATTATAGACACCATGTCATTTGTGGAGGTATCTCCATCTACACTTACCATATTGTATGTGCATTTTACATCTTCTTTCAACGCTTCCTTTAACATGTCTTGAGAGATGTTTACATCGGTTGTTAAAAACACTAGCATAGTTGCCATATTGGGATTTATCATACCTGAACCTTTAGCTATACCGCCTATAACGCACTCCTTATCTCCTAACATAAAAGTGACAGCAACTTCTTTCATTTTGGTATCTGTAGTCATTATACCCTCTGCTGCAACACTGCTTTTCTCGTAGCCAAGTCCATTCACTAGTCGTGGAATTCCTTCTTCAAATGGTTCAATATTGAGAGTTTGGCCTATAACGCCGGTCGATGCAATTATAATATCTTTTTCACTGATGTTTAATTCTTTTGCAAGGATAGAGCAGGTTTTTTCAGCAATCTCTACACCGTTTGCATTACAAGTATTAGCATTTCCACTATTACATATCATGGCTTGAGCATAACCATCTTTTATGTTGTTTTGCGTTACATATATAGGAGCACCTTTAACTAAATTCAAGGTATATACAGCAGCAGCTGTACCTTTAACTTCGCTGTATATTAGCGTTAAATCTCTTTTGTTGCGGTTTTTTCTAATACCACAATGAACTGCATTAGCTTTAAATCCTTTAGGAGCACAAACGCCACCATCTATTTTCTTTATTAATTTTGTCATATTTCCCTCTTTTTCTGTTATCTGTTTTTTATTCGTAAGTTATTTAAGTTATTATATTATAGGTTTAATCCATATGTTTCATTTTCACCAGTAATTAGGTTCATACACTGAACTGCAGCGCCAGAAGCTCCTTTGCCAAGATTATCAAATCTTGCAGCTAGCAGTATTCTTTCCTCATTTCCATATGCAGATATTTGCATTGTGTCTTTTCCAGACATGCCTGCAGCTGATAGGAAACCATCTTCTGATAGATTATCAACATATTTAACTATTGGTCCATTATACATATCTGCGTATAACGCCTTAACCGTATCAAGATTATTGCCTTTTGTAAGAGACGCTACGGTAAGTGGAATAGTTACAAGCATACCACTATAGAAGTTAGAAACAACTGGCACAAATAAAGGCTTATTATTGAGTTTAGCTATTGTTTGCATCTCTCTTAAGTGCTTATGGTTTTGCGTTAATCCATATACTCTTGGAGCTAAATATATTGGGTTTTCTTGCTCTTCTACATAATCCCCTATCATTTTTTTACCGCCGCCACTATAACCAGTCAATGAATTACAATAAACTATCGTATCTTTAGGTAAAATCCCATTTTCCACGAGTGGATATATAAGTGCTAAAAAGCCACTCGCATGACAGCCTGGCACACTAATTCTACTACTCAAAGTCACCTTTGCTCTTATGTACGGTGAAAGTTCTGGAAAACCATATTGCCAATCGGGATTGGTTCTATGCGCCGTTGATGTATCAATGACCTTTACTTTAGGGTTGTCAATGAGGGCTACACTCTCTATCGCTGCAACATCAGGTAAACACATTAGAACAATATCTGATTCATTCATTATTGCCTTCTTAATCATTGGGTCTTTTTTGTCTTTTTCTGGAATGGTTAAAAACTCAAGGTGATCCATAGTTTTTATTCTGTCATAAATGCTAAGACCTGTTGTTCCATATTGACCATCTATAAATACTTTCTTTTTCATTTTTCGCCTTCTTCCTAATCTTGCTAATTTCTTTTTAATTTGTTTATTAATCTAACCTTTTTCTATTTCAGTTTTGACTATCTGCAAACACTTCTTTTCTCGCTATTTTTTATTTACTAACCTATCTTTCCTATTACTCTTTTTTATTGACTCTCAGCTTGTTTTTTCTATTACTGTTTTCTTTACAAATAATTCTTTTTAATTTTGCTATTATTATCTACTAACTAAAATTCTTTATTACTGCTTTTAACCATCTACAAATATTTATTTTTTAATCTCACTATTATTAACCTAATTTTTCTATTACGGCTTTCATATCTAAGTCAGCTCTTTTTAGCTGTTCTAGTATGCTAGCTGGAGAGGGTCCACCTTGTGAACTTCTATTGTTTACACAAGTTTCTATATCGATGGCATCTAATAAGTCAGCTTCAAATACACTCGAATATTTTTTATATTCTTCTATTGTCAGTTCGCTTAATTTTTTACCCTTTTCAATTGCCGTTGCCACAATTTCACCTGTAATTTTATATGCATCTCTAAAAGGTACACCTTTTTTAGTTAGATAGTCTGCTAAATCGGTAGCGTTTATATATCCACCTTCTGCACTTTTACGCATAGCATCTTTATTGATAGCCATTTCTGCTAGCATAGGTGCTAGTAGATTTAAACAGTCCTTCACCGTGTCTATTGTGTCAAATAAACTTTCCTTATCTTCCTGCATATCTTTATTATATGCAAGGGGTAGCGCTTTCATAACAGTAAATAGTGCTATCATATTGCCATATACTCTACCAGTTTTCCCACGTATTAGTTCCGCCATATCTGGATTTTTCTTTTGTGGCATTATACTAGAGCCCGTTGAAAATGCATCTGAAAATTTAACAAAGTTAAACTCATCTGTGGACCAAATAATTAATTCCTCAGCAAACCTTGATAAATGCATCATCAAAATGGAGGAAGAGGCCATAAATTCCAAACAAAAATCCCTATCTGCAACTGCATCCATGCTATTTGCCGCTACGCTCGAAAAACCCAGTAAATCAGCTTCATATACCCTATCTATTGGATAAGTAGTTCCAGCAAGTGCACAACTGCCAATTGGAGAAACTGAAGTTCTAATATAACAATCTGCAAGCCTATCTGCATCTCTTAAAAGCATAAATACGTAAGCCATAAAATGTTGTGCTAAAGTGACAGGTTGAGCTTTTTGCAGGTGAGTAAAGCCTGGCATCACTGTGTTGGTGTTTTCTTCAGCTTTCGTTTTTAACACATCTACTACGGTAAAAATATTAGTAATTATTTCATATATCTCTTTTTTTAGATATGTTCTCATATCAAGGGCAACTTGATCATTTCTAGAACGCGCTGTATGTAACATCTTGCCTGCATCCCCTATTCTCTTTGTTAGTTCTTGTTCCACAAATGTATGAATATCCTCAGCAGTTTCATCAATTGCTAGTTTTTCACTTATGATATCCTCATATATCTGTTTTAAACCTTCGATTATTTGGTTTGCAGATTTAGAGTCAATAATACCTTGCTTTTTTAACATTTCGGCGTGTGCAATCGACCCCATGATATCTTCTTTAAACATGCGTCCATCCACACCAATTGATGAATTAAATTTGTCAGCTAACGGACTTCCCTCTCCATCCATTCTGCCTTTCCATAATTTTGCCATCTTCTTCCCTCGTATAATAATGCTGTTAGAATTTACCAATAAAATGGCTACTGCATTACTTTTAATTTCCTTTGTATTCGACTATATAGTTTAGTTAGTCCTGTCCTAGTATCTGTAACTTGTCCGTCTTAATTTTAATACTTTTATGTGTTTTTATAAATTGGATAATGTGCCTATTTAAAGCACATCATTCCTTTTTATATTATTGTTTTGAATTACTACTAACTATTTGAGTCCTTTTTTCTTAAGTTCTGCATCGAGCTTAGCTTTGACTTTGATTGGCAGTCCGAATAAGTTGATAAAGCCCTCTGCATCTTTTTGGTTATAGTCTTCACCTTCATCAAATGTTGCTATCTTTTCAGAATATAGAGAATAATCACTCCACACACCAGCTTTGATGATATTTCCTTTATATAACTTTAGCTTTACTTTACCAGTAACGGTCTCTTGTGTCTTTTTAACAAACGCATCCAAAGCTTCTTTAAGAGGTGTATACCATTGACCATTGTACACAAGTTGTCCATACGTAATTGATAACTCTTCTTTCTTATGTGCAACCATTTTGTCTAAGCAAACTGTTTCAAGATATTTGTGTGCAAAATATAAAATAGTCCCACCTGGAGTTTCATAAACTCCTCTACATTTCATACCAACAAGCCTATTTTCCACTATATCAAGTAGACCTATACCGTTTTCCCCACCAAGCTTATTGAGCTCTAAAATAATCTCTTTAGCTGTCATCTTTTTTCCATCTAAACTGACAGGATATCCTTGTACAAACTCCAGTTCAATATAAGTGGGTTCATCTTTAGCCATTTCTGGCGAAACTCCCATCTCTAGGAATCCTTTTTTGTTATATAGGGGCTCATTACCAGTATCTTCTAAATCCAAACCTTCATGCGAAAGATGCCATAAGTTTTTGTCTTTTGAGTAGTTAGTTTCTCTACTGATTTTTAATGGCACATTATGCGCTTCTGCATAATCAATTTCTTCCTCACGGGATTTAATTGACCATTCTCTCCAAGGTGCTATGATTTTCATATCTGGAGCAAAATGTTTGATGGTAAGTTCAAATCTAACCTGGTCATTACCTTTACCCGTACACCCATGACAAATTGCATCAGCCTTCTCTTTAAGTGCGATTTCAACTAGCCTTTTGGCAATAACTGGTCTTGCATAAGAGGTTCCTAAAAGATATTCTTCATACTTTGCGCCAGCTTGCATACCAGGGATAATAAAATCATCTACAAATTCATCTGTTAAATCCTCAATGTATATCTTGGATGCACCTGTTTTAATTGCCTTTTCCTCTAATCCTTCTAGTTCATCTGCCTGACCAACATTACCGGCGACGGCTATAACTTCACAATTATCATAATTTTCTTTTAGCCAGGGAATAATAATTGATGTATCTAACCCGCCTGAATATGCTAGTACTACTTTTTTGATTTTTGATTTGTCCATTTTTTCCTCCAATTATTTATGTCTTTAGCTTTATTTGTGATGTAAAACTATAATTTATTCACTTATCCTATTATATACGCAACCGATGTATAAAACAAGTAAATTTATGCATTATTATTGCATAATTTTATATATTTATGCGACATTTTGAATAATTTCTGTTTTTAATAAGTATTTATTCGTTTTTTTGCAATCTTTACTTTAAACAGGACTTATGCTACTATCTGTTTATATGGCGCGCGTGCGTAGGAAGGATATATTTTCACAAATTTTGCATAATTTGTCTAGTGATTAGGCGGTGAATAATATGCATTTATATAACGAGTGAGCGTACTTTGCAATATATCTACCAAAAAATATCATATTGACAAGGAATTTATTTTATGGATACTACTGAAAATGTCATAGTTGAAGCCCCAATGCCCCAAAAAAATGAAAGTGCTAACAAACTCACTTGGAAAGATCAGTTCGGTTATACACTTGGCGATTTAGGTTGCGTTTTAGTTTTTGGACTAGCGGGATCATTGCTCCAAAAATTTTATACAGACGTTCTGCATCTTCCCATACCTCAGATAACTATACTGTTTTTGATAGCGAGAATTTGGGATGGTATAAACGACCCGCTTTGGGGAAAAATAGTAGATATGGTACCACCTGGTAAACATGGACGTTATAGACCTTGGATTAGAACCATGGCTATCCCGATGGGTATCATAACACTACTTATGTTTATGAGATATCCAGGCATGTCTCTTGGTGGAAAGCTTGCTTACGCATATGTAACATACATATTATGGGACATGGTATACACTACAATTAATATCCCTTATGGTTCACTTGCCTCCGTTATAACTACAGATGAAAAAGCAAGATCTACCCTATCTATACTTCGTTCCATTGGTTCGGGTATTGGCGGCGTCGGTTCGCTCATTTTATCAGGTCTTTGTTTTGACAAGGTTTTAAACGATAGAGGAGAAGTAGTTCCCGTTATGAATTGGGAAAAATTAATTATCGGCGTTGCAATTTTATGTGGACTTTGTATTATATGTTTATTTGGATGTTTTTATTTAACGAAAGAAAGAGTCCCAGCACCTAAAATTAAATCTGAAAAACGCCCTAAGGCTGAATTTACAAAAGTAATTATTAGCCTAATAAAAAGCCGACCATTTCTTTCTTTATGTCTAGCTTCTATGTTTTTAATCACAGCTCAAATGTTTGGACAGTCCTACGGGCTATACTTAATGGCTGACTATTTTTTAAAACCCGAAATGAATATCGTAGTAACAATCACACAATATGTTCCAATGGTAGTTATTATCTTTTTCTCTAATAAAATTGCAGCTAAGTTTGGGAAAAAAGAATCTTGTGGCATTGGCATGCTCATTACAGGACTTGCGTATCTAGTCCTATTTTTAATAAAGACAAACAATGTTTGGGTATATTTAGCTATTAGTGTCATTGCAGGTATAGGTTCTAGCATGTTCATACTACAAATATGGTCCTTTGTTAACGATGTAATTGACTATCAATATGTCAAAACTAATAAAAGAGAAGAAACTGCAACTTACTCAGTATTTTCTTTCACAAGGAAGATGGGTCAAACTATAGCCGGAGTTTTATCGACACAAGCACTCGGTTGGGCTCTATATGACGGCGAAAGTGTTACTGGTCAATCAGAATACACTCAAAGCCAATTATATTTATGGGCAACTTTAATTCCAGCAATCTTTTATCTATTAATTGGACTCATACTGCTATTTTGGTATCCAATCAATAAAAATCGTATGCAGCAACTCCAGATTGACAAAGCTAAACTATATGCAAAAGAAGGAATTGATATAGATGGTATTGATGCCATTGTGGCTGAAGATTCCGTGGCCATAAAGGAAGAAAGCCTAGAATCAAATCAATTTGAAGAAAATACCGAATCAGAAGATAACTAGTCAGATCAAATATAAAGCTACTATTTGATAAGCATACAAAACAATGCTTATTAAAATAAATCAATTGAAGAAAATCTAGAATCAAAAGATAACGAGTCAAAGGAGTTTTAGGACTGCTATCTTGACAAGTATTTAGACAAAACAACTTTCATTAAAACCGCTTAATTTGGCTTAAAACCATTCATTTGATGCGGTAAAAATGAAAATAATAATACGAAAAACGAGGTGAAGTATGAAACAAAATCGAATTATTGAAAAAGGAAAACTTTTAAACAGTGATGGCGATTTAGCCCAGAAAGGCTACGCCACCAACTATGTATTAGAATACGATAGAAACGACATTAAAGCTCCAAAATGGAGAATTAAAGAATGGGATTACTACTATATAGGAAATGACTCATATGGCCTTGCCCTAACCATTTCAGACGTTGGACTACTTGGTACAGTAACTTTATCAATTATTGACTTAGAAAACGCTAAAGAAATTGCTAAAAACGGCGTTGCCCTTTTCCCAATGGGTAAGTTTAATATGCCTTCTTCACCAGAAATTGGCAGTATATCCCAAAAAGCTGGAAAAATAGAAATGTCATTTGAAAACGACGGAAAAGTTCGTCGCATCACAGGATTTTTCCCTAAAGTTGGAAAACAAAAAGAAGATGTTAAAATCGACATTACTCTAGATCAAGCACCAAAAGAATACATGTTTATAGCTACTCCATTCAACAAACCTAAACACTTTTATTACAATGCAAAAATTAATTGCTTAAGAGCTAATGGTGGATTTACTTGGGGAGATAAGTTCTACCCCTTTGAAAACGCTCCTGGTGTTCTAGATTGGGGAAGAGGTGTGTGGACATATGAAAACACTTGGTACTGGGGTAGCATGCAAACGTGGCTACCGGATGGAAAACCTTTTGGGTTCAATATTGGATATGGATTTGGAGATACATCTGCTGCAACTGAAAACGTAATATTCTACGATGGAAAAATTCACAAACTAGAACATGTGAAATTTAATATCCCCGGTGAAGATGAAGGAAAAGATGATTATTTAAAACCTTGGACATTTACATCTTCCGACGGCAGACTCGAGATGGACTTTGAACCAGTGTTTGATAGAAACTCTGAAATCAGAGTTGGTCCTCTTGCCATGATGCCTCATCAAGTATTTGGAAAGTTTTCAGGCACAGCAATCTTAGATGACGGTACAAAAATTCAATTCAAAGATGTTATGGGCTTTGCGGAAAAAGTACATAACAAATGGTAATAAAATAATAATTATTCCTAATTTAGATCAAAACAAAAAGGCTCTTGCAAAACGCAGAGCCTTTTATTATATCTTTATAATTTGGTAGCCCTGGCTACATATTTTGCCTTAAAACATTATTTTTAGTCTCCAGGTTCTTTCGCTATCTCGGCTTCCACCCCATCTGATAGTGACTTCAAACCACTAAGTTTACGCTGTATTTTTTCCATACGCTTGTATGTTGAGCCTATAGTATCTGATAGGTTTTCTACCTGTTTTTTACTCTTTGTAGCATCATCTGCAAATTTTGTAAACTCAATACGGAAATCCTCCAACGCCTTTAATATTTCAACGCTGTATTTCTGAACTTGTATCGTCTTAAATCCAATTCTAAAGCTATGTAACATAACTGATATGCTAGATGGCCCTGCTATTATGACAGAGTAGTCTGTTTGTATTGATTGTACTAAGTTTGGAATGCTCATAACTTCGCTATATAAACCCTCGCTAGGTAAAAACATAATTGCAAATGTTGTAGTGTTGGGAGGATTTATATATTTTGTTTGTATGTCTTTTGCCATTTTTTTCACGTCTTTAGCTAGTTCGGCTCTATTATCTTTTATTTTATCTTTATCATATTCTGCTCGTGCATTAAGGAGCTCTGTATACGATGAGGTTGGGAATTTAGAATCTATTGGAAGATATACAATTTCCCCATCGTTTTTACCGGGAAAGCGAATAGCGAAATCAACAGCTCCTGACTTTAGCTTATCCCCACACTTGCTTTGTTTTTCATACTGGTCTGCAGTTAAAATATCTTCTAATATCATTTCGAGCGATTCTTCCCCCCAGTTGCCCTTAGTTTTAGTTCCAACCAGCAACTTATTTAAATCCGTTATTCCTTCCGTCAATTTATTCATCTCACCTATTGATGTAAGTAAATTAACTATTTGTTTTTCAACGGTAGCAAAAGATTCGTCAAATTTCTTATTTACTGTTTCGGTAAGCTTATTATCAACGACTTCTCGCATTTTATCTAACTGTGCTTGGTTTCCCTCTCTAATTTCTTTGAGCTTTTCATTCAGTTCGTCCTGGATGGCTTTCATGCTCTTTACATTGTTATCTTGTAAGCTACTTAGTGAAGTCGACAAATCTTTGTTTGTTTGCTCAAGCCATTTTGCTAGTGTTTCTGTAGAAGACCGAGTACCTGCAGTATACGTATCTTTAATGGAGCGACTCTCAGATTCTAATGCCTTTTTTATATCCTCCGCTCCGTCAGAATCACTAGATAAGTTGCCTTTTTTTAACATAGATACTAAAAAGAATATTGCTCCTAAAGTAAGTAGAGATATAATTAGTGAAATTACTAAAATTGTTGTTTCCATATCCTCTCATATAATAATGCTGTTTGAATTTAACCCATAAAACGGTTAGCAACATTACTTTATATATTTCGTTTTTTGCCTAACTACTATATAATTAGCACTTAGTTTATTAGACTTAAACTTATGATAACGTAAAAATGCGTATTTTTCAATATCTCAAAAAGTCGATGGGACTTTTTTAGGACAACAGGTCGATGGGACTAAATTTTCTTTGAAATCTTCTTATTTTAATACAAGGAAATATCTAGCAGAACTATTTTCAAAACCATCTACGTCAAAATGCCACTAATTTCCATATATCAAGCCTTTTTAACATGACAAAAAGGACCTAGGTTGTTAGCCTAGATCCTTTTTATGATTGTAGGTTGATATAAAATTACTTTATCTTATCAAACTTGTCTGGGTTGTTTCTTACAAGCACATCCATTGCTTCTGTACAAATTCCAATCGCTTCATCAATTATTTCAGGTGTCATAGCATAGCAAATGAAGTGATTGTGGTGGTTAGTTAAGAACACACCTCTCTTAACACACTCTGCTATCCATTCTTGATGTAAACGGAAGTTTTTAAGCTCATCATCTATTCTTAAGTAAAACATTGCTGGATGCCCTGAAGCGATTAGTGGAATATTTCTCGCTTTTGCTGCCTTTTGTAAGCCAGTAATAAGTCTTGTTCCCATTTTTTCAAAATGCGCTACAGCATTTAGTTTTTCCAATTTTTGTAAGCAAGCAAGTCCTGCAGCAAAGGGCACTGCACTTAACCAATAAGATCCAGTATAAGGAACAGTACTAGCTGCGCCCTTTAAAAACGCCTTCCCACAAAGTGCGGATACATTATATCCATTAGCTAATGCTTTACAGAATGTAATTAAGTCAGCTTCAATACCAAAGTAAGTATCCGAACCATGCATATCCATTCTAAAACCACAACGAATGTCATCAAATATCAAGATTATGCCATTTTCTGTACAAATTTTCCTAACTTCTTGCCAATACCCTTCCTTTGGTAGTTCATTATCTGTAAAGTTGCCATGCATATATGGAGTAGCAATTAAACAAGCAATTTTGTCTTTATTTCTTGCAATGACTTCTTTTAGTGCTTCAATATCATTAAATGGGATATATAATCCGTTTTTACAATCTTCCTCTATTGTTCCTGGGGTGTCAGGATGTTGCGTCCAAGGCGCCACACCATGGTAATAACCTTTTAGAAAGATTATCTTTTTTCTACCTGTATAGTAACGAGAAATCATTATAGCAAACGAAGTAACATCGCCACCATTTTTACAGAAGAAAGCCCAATCTTTCTTCACTAGTTGAGTTAAATATTCTGCAAAATCCACTGTTACTGGTGCTGGAAGTGTCATACAATTTCCAAGCTTTGCTTGTGCTTGTGCAGCAGCATCTACATCTGGATCATTATATCCTAGTATGTTTGGTCCGTAAGCGCACATAAAGTCTATGAAGCGGTTTCCATCAACATCCCAAAATTCTGCTCCCTGTCCTTTTGCAGCAAAGAAGGGGAAAGCCGATGAAGGTATCATACATCCTTCTGCAGGACCTAAATGGCCATATACTCCACTCGGGATGACCTTACCCGCCCTTATCATTGTCTCTACATTTTTATTATAAATATATGTCATTTTTGTTCTCCTCCTCTCTCTTATTGTAAGTATTTAGGAACTATGTTAAGTATCTTGTTTACATTATCTAGAAGAAGCATTTGTCCCGCTGTTTCTAAAGTACCTGCGCTAATACAAGACATTGCGTCTATTTGCCCGCTTATGAGCCCCCAGGCAGTGTCTATATCGCCAAAGGTCATAAACGCTCTTGGCTTTGTGGATTTTTCAAGCGTTGCAAAGAGCTGCCCATCTTTTTTTGTTAAGGTAGCATATGCTGCATCTCTGATTGCTACAGAAATTTCGCCATCTTCCAATCTCTTCATTGCAAACCTTGCGATTCTATCGTTATTACCAACCTGGGCAATGCCCTTGACCATTGCATAGAATGATAAAACAGTTGTAACTTTCTTTTTTTCTTCGTTTGCAAATTCCGTCCTTCTTAAGACTTCCGTCATGCCAGCTGTTAAAACATTGAAAGGGCTTGTTGGTTTACCCATAAACTTTAATGCCTTTAGAATTCCTGGTAGCGTTGGTATTGGCATTGCTTTCCCATCTACAACATTGTTAAAGAATTCTGGGCTCTTACATGGCAAAACTATGTCTGCACGCTCATTGTTCTCACGCGGAAAAACCCTTACATTTCCATCTTTGAACTCAATTAGTCCGTCAGGTCCATCATTAACTTTAAACCTAACTACAATATTTTGCTGCTTGGCAATTTCTTTAGCCTCTGGAACCAACTCCACATATTTTTCTAAAGTTCCGATAGCAGCGTATAAATTTACAAAAGCTTTTGTTCTTGCTGACATTTCTTAACCTCCTTACTAGGGACATTTTAATTCCCTCTTTCATAAAAGACTCCTCTTAAAATTAAGGGTCCTCTAATATTAATAATACTCTTTTAAGCGTTACATTTCAATACACAAATATTTTTAGCAACTAAACCGTTGCAGTTATCATAGAAATCCATAAAGAGTTCAATCTTTGCAATTAACATGAGAATTACAAAACCTTTGTATTTTCTTACAAATACTATCTAGAGCTGCACTTGTCCTATAACACTCGAGGGTTAGTAACTAGCAAGGTTAAATTAGGAATACACCAGAAATCTTGTATAACCTGTTAGATTTTGATAGGATTATGCGAACGGTTACTAACCGTTGCACGCATGTTTGTTTAGATTATTTTAAGAGCTTTAATTTAGCATTTAGAAGGTAAAAATTAATAACCTTACTGCAAGAAAAAAGGCTATTAAAAAATCTTAGTTTCTTAATAGCCCTTCGATAATAATTAATATTTTTATTTCCATTTTCTGCCATAATTCTGTACAGTGCGAGGTGGAGCCACTCTTTCCTCAGGTCTGGCTGGGTTAGAAGGAGGCGGTGCATTGCCAGCTGGTATACCATGGATTCCCTTTCTGACAATATTTTGTTTATGGCTTCTGTTATATAGTCTCAAGAACCTTCTCTTACGAATAATCATAACTAGTATGACTACAAACATAACTCCAAGTAATGCGGCGCCACCATAAGCTAAATAAGTTAACATATTGTAGTCAAGTTCTATGCCCGCAATTGAACCATATACTTTTTCATCTTCTGGTCTTACTACAATATTAGCAGTTGTTGCAAGAGCATATGTATCAAGTCTATTAGCACCAAAAGAAACAGTGGTTCCTGTCTTATCAATCATTACACCTTCTACTGGGGTTATCGTGCCATCCGAATGCACTCTATATACAGCAAAGCACTTATAATCTCTATATTCTTCTGGGATAGGTAATGTTACCGTAATATCTCCAGTATCATACTGCGAACCAACACCTTCAAGGCCAACTTGATATAAACTCATAAGAGCTCTAGACTGATTTGCTGGGAGCACATCATATAATGTCTTCTGCACTATTTGATACTTTTCAGTGCTTTGAGCAAATTCAAACACTGCTACTTCAACATCACCTTCGGCAACAAGCTTTTCGCCGTATATCTTTACGCCAGTATCTGCATCTTGTAGTTTTAAGACCTCGCAAATCCTCTTTAACTCCGTTAATTTATTTACTAAGTTGGGGGTAAATACACCCTTTTGATCTACAGACAAGCCCATGTACGCTGCATACACACCACGCACAGTTTCATAGTCTGCTCTTGTAACAACGTTGGTTGCGGGTAATGAAATTGTCAGTTTTTCGATATTACGAACTTGTTGCATAAGCGAGTTTAGTCTTTGATATTCGCTTAATAGTTTTTCATAATATGTGTTATGTGTACCTTCTCTTATCTTTAGTTGTTGCCACTCTGGATATACAGCCAATGGGTCTGGAGAAGTGAAATAATCAATGTACTTTTTCATTTCAGGATAGTCAGAAGCTAACTCAAAGCTTGTTCTAGCATTAATCCCTTCGAGATAGTTTCTATAGTCTTCAACTTGCTTCTCAAGAGTGTACACCCTATCTTTAAGTCGAGAAATGGTTACCCTAAAATACTCACTTCGGGACTCGGTTAATGCATTTGACTGAACTGCACTGTTGTATTGTTGCTCGAAAATATTTAACATTTCAAGATGTTCGTCTTTCAGTTCAATGCTCGTACTTTCGCCACTTACAGTTAGAGGGAATATTGTCATATAGAACTTTAATTCTGCCTTATTACCAGCCTTATCAGCTACTACAATATGCACTAGTCCGTTGTTACTATTATCAACAGTATTTGTAGCAATTATCATACCGTTTGATAATGGGAAGTTATTATACCTTGCATAGTCAAGATTGTCTTCAGTATATGTAATTGCTTGGTCTATGTAATAGATATTTGGGTCCGGTCCTGAAGAATTAACAATGATCCCCGAATGAATCACTGGGGGCACAGAGTCTATATTTACCAAAAATTCTTTTGTAACTTTTAACCCAGCTTGATTTTCTGCTTCAACGACAACTCTAGATATTAAGTTGAAGCTGAGAGTGGAACCTACTTCCCAAACAGACTTGTTTTCGGGAGTATCATAATCATAGTATTTATATTCAACAGTCGAAGCTGATTCGTTAATTACTTCTCTACTAATTACCACTTCAGGCGCTTTAGTCCATTGCCCAGACTCTAGTCTCCTTCCCTGTACGCCTGCAGTCATTTCTTGTCCTACTAGTTTAAACTCAGGCATTATCTTGTCTATGTTAAATTTGAGTTCAGTCATAGAGAATGACTCGTTCGCATAGGACTTTGCTCTTAATTCTATCGTTATAGTGCCGTTACCTTCACTAAAATCAGCCGTTTGAGTGGGAGGGATAATATCATCTGTAGAGATTTTATTAGACTTCATATGTTGAAAATCTTCAGTGTTTTTAATTCTATATTGATAAATAACCCCACTTGGTATGTCATCATTTCCAACCACTTCAACTAATATTGCACTAGAGTACCACCTAGTTTTAGCATCTTCTATACTAATGTCAGAAACTTCAGTTGTGCTTAATTTTATATTCTCCATTTCCAACCGCGGCCTATTAATGTCTATCTTTAGAAACGCCGCCCTATCTAACGTCTTTTCTGCGCCAGATTGGTTAGTTATTTTGAACTGCACTGTTCCCTTGAAATTGATAATTACTGCATCTGGATAGTTAGGATCTGGCTCTCCAAAGAAATGAAGTAGGCCAATACTATTACTGGGTTTTGGTGTGGTATTGTATTTTACCCAGCCACCATTGTTTATCTTATACCAATAGTATACAGCCGTTTCAGAGGTTGCTTTAATGCTTACCGTTGCTCTGTCTGTCCAATTAAACCCATAACTATCGCCTGTTGCAATACCCGTTGTCCCACCAGATACAGAACCTATTGTAGCGTTAATTTCCGTTGTTTCCACATACACGCGTATTCTATAAACTATGGGATCATCTAAACTTAATCCATTTTTTGCATACATCCAGTAGTATTGACCCGTTAGGTTATATGGTTGAGAAAGTTTAGTCCATCCCGTAGCGGCCACCGAAGGAGCCACAGTTTCTGATTGTGAAGATAGTCTGTAATAAAATTCAATTGGAGCCTTTTGTTTAAAAATGCTATTAGGATTGTTCAAGGCATCTGTCTCGGTGCTGATGAGAGCAGGGATTCTAGACTGATTGCCAGTGGGATTGTAATTATACACTCTATATTCATTTCCTGTCCCTTTAACAATTTCACCACCCTTTGCAGAAATTGCATATGTTACGCTAGGAGTAGAAGTGTCCATCTTAACTGGTGCCGTTACTGTAGCACTAGGATGTCCTGCTGCATTAATAGCGCGGAATATAATAGTCCCGTTATAACTTCTATATTTTTTCACCGAGGCTGGATCCGACTCATTTTCAGACGCATCATCTAAGCGCTCTGCATCGTTGAAATACCACTTTATTCCGTCAAACACGAATGCCGAGTCCCCTTCAGCATCAACTATTTCGTCTATATCCATCCATCTACCTGCATTAGAGCCCACAGTTAATTGATACTGATATTTTGTTATTACAATTGGGTCTGTTTCATACTCGGACTTAGATTCATTTGTTAAATTAAAAGCGACAGCTTCGCCAGTCCATGCTAAACCCGGACCGCTGACACTTATTCTATAATTTCTCACATCATATTTCACATATATGTAGTGTGTTCCTGTTCTTTGAATTTCTCCGGTTTGACTCTCTGTTCTCGACTCAAGGTAGTAAATATATTTAAATTCACCTTTACCGCCCTCCAGTGGCATCGTTATAGTCATGGTTTCACCGTCACCTTGTGTATACGCTTCTGGTGGCGCATAGGGGTTTGTAACAGAAGTGTATGGTGCATAGAAATATCTAAAATGACCTGCATGGTTAGTAATAAACCTAACATTAATGTTTTGTGCAAAGGACCTAGTTCCGTCTATGGGGATGTTTTGTTCTATAACTTCTCCATTTGAATCAACCAAATCTGCTTGTATTTCAGTGAAATTGATTGTGCTGGTATCTATGTTGACTGGCACTTCTATAATCCTGTGTAAACCTGCACCACTTTTTAGTTTATATCTATATACCCGCGCACCTTCTTGAGCAATCAAAATTTCAAATTTGCCATCTATTTTTGGCACTGGAGTGGTACTTTCCTGTTCCTCCGTAACCATGGGATGTAATACTGTTCCAGAAATATTTGTTTCTGGAGTAATAGTTATGGTTACCTCTCCTGCAGCCCAGTCATTTGGTCCTAGCACACAGCTTGGTCGCCCTGTTAAAACTGTTTTCACTTCTGCTAAAGGTTCTTTAGTATCTAAATTCAAAGTCCTAGTTGTAAGATTTGCGCCTACTGAATCTTTTTCCACTCTGTTTTTAGCCTTATCATATATGTAGAAAGAGTATGTTTGACCATCTAATTCTTTGCTTATCTTGACTGTAAATACGGCTCTACCTTCTTCAACAGGGACTCCTTCAGCAGGGACCCTTGTATATGGTAATTTGACTGCTTCTCCCATATTCCCAGTAACATACCCATAAATTTCATATTCACCATCGATATTAAGATGAACTGGCAATGTAAAATCAACTGAAACGGGTTGGTTTGCCCAAATTTTCGTGTCCCTTGGCACAAGACTAGCTGTCGGATTATAGTCCTTAACAGCCATATCTACTGCAAAGTTTTCTTTTAAAACACTCACTGTAAATGTTTTTTGATCCATTGTGCCCGCACTTGTTCTGACTCTTATTTCATACGTCCGCCTTACAATAGGTGATGCATGTGTAGCTATATGCTCTAATATGTAGTTGCCACTAGTGGCTGGAATGTTAATCCACGGCCCAGACGAACTAGTTCTATATTCAAAGTAAACGTTATTTCTAACATCGCCTTGCGTTGCATCGTTTTTCAATGTAAATCTTATTCTATTTTGGGCATAACCTGAACGCGTACCAGTTCCAGCAGCTACTCCCATTGACACAATGGTCGTATCGTTGCCATCTTTAGCCGACAGATTAAGTATCGGGCTAACTTTATCTATTAACGCCACAAAATCGCCACCAAAATATTCGATGCCCGATCCGCTTATAGAACGGAAGGAAATTGACATACTCTCACTTGCGCGGAAAGAAAAACCTGCACCATCTGCATTCATGTCGGTCCAACCAGTTTCGCTCAAATATTGATATCTCGCTCCTGATGGAATTGCCAGCGCTGTAGACGGCGTCACAATGTATTTAACATCTACTGGCGACCAGGAACCTCCTAGATACTCAGGGCTTCCCATCATCTCTTTTATAGCCCTTACGTCAAATACAGGTTCGACTTTATCGATGAACACTTTCAAATCGCCTTGATAATTTCTGTATACATTATCAGCACCAGATCTAGATCTTAATCCCACTTTTCCGCCATAGCTCTTTATAACACTTTCTTCACTTAAAATCGTTGCAGTATAGCTTTGAGTATCTGCATTATACGCAAATGGCATTTCATTGCCTTCTTGAACCCCGCCCGCCCCTTCACTGTAAAGCGTGTAATACACCATGGTTGTTGGGTTGGGAGTCCTTGTCTTTACCTCTAAAGTCACGCCAGATGAAACCCACTTTTGTCCCACCTGATTTGCTATAGGATATTCTCTGTCAACAACAATTCCATCGTTATATGTCGCTTTAACAGACACGATGTCATAACTAACAGCAGAAGTTGTTTTGTCGATGATTATTTCCACCCAGTAATTTGGTATATATGTCTCTACCGGGTCTCTTCCTTCACTTTCGACTTTGAAATACATAAACTTGTGCAAGAAATTTTCTTGAGCAGAAGAAATAGCAGATAGTAAAGAAATTTTCCATTCTCCGATATCTTGACCATAATATTTTTCGACACCAGTATCGGTCCAATCAAATGAAGCAGTTAATGGGTCAGCCACATATGTATCACTTAACGCATACTGAAGGTTTGCATAATGAATAATGGTCTTATCATTCAGTATAACTTTAAAATCTGGAAAATTTGTACTACCATAAAAAGTCACACCTGACATGTACTCGCCAGTGTCTAAAGTAAATGAATATCTCTGTTTGATAGCATCTGGAGTAAAATCTATGACTACTTGTTTATGTAGTGGATTTTCAGGCTGACTATCTACCGTAGAAATATACGTCTCATCGTCTCGAGTGTTTTCTACTTTAAAATATACAAACTTGTTAAAAATATAATTCTCTACATGCCCGCTAAAAACCTGGTCTTGGGAAAAGTCTAATGTGGCTATACCAGTAATCTCATCGTATTGAGAAATACCACCACTTTCACCTAAATCTCCCTCTGACTGTAATTTTACCCAAACTAATTGGGTAGTCAATGGATTAACCGTCGTACTTGAAAAAGCATAGTAAAATCTAATATCTTTATTGTCACCACTATATGAACCCATTGCTTGTCGATTAAGTTGAATTTTAAAAGTAGGGGCAGTATCTGTCATGACACCATAGTTAGCATAAGTCCCCTTATCAACAGTAAAATCATATTTAGTCTTTAACTCTTCCTGAGTTAAGGCTTCAGCTTGTGCTATAGGCATAGCAAAACTTATGGCACAAAAAATTAGCAACGCTACTAGTACAGTAGCTGCTAATAACAAAATTTTACCAGTCCTTACTCTTATCATATATGCTTAAACCTTCAAGTTATATGTCATATTTTCATGCAGTCACTACGCAGTCTCATATACATTTATTTATATATAATAACATGCGCAATTAAATTGCGTAATATAATAATATCACGTAAAAAACCTATATGCAAGCGCGCACGCGCACACGTTCACAAGACAAACTGAAAAAGTTTATTATATTGCTTAGTGTCTCATTATTTTAGATGCTAATACACCAAAGTTTCACTAAATTTTTAGTAAGTGAAAAAATTAGTTTAGCATAATATTTAACCGGTAAATCCTCGCTTAAACAAAAAATGCCAGAAACAATATATATCATTTCTGGCATTAGTTAACTTTTTAATTTTGCACTACCTACACTTATCATAACCTTAATTAGTGCTCATCATCGTCCTCATCTTCATCATCGTCTTCTTCATCTTCATCAAGGTCAACGTCTATATCGCTATAGTCATCATCTTCATCCTCATCTTCCGATGCTTCCGCAAAGTCATCTTCATCCTCATCAAAGTAAAAGTCTTCTTCTTCATCGAACAATGCTTCTTCTTCGCTGAAATCTTCGCCTTCATCATCAAATGGGACATCATCTAAATCATCTAAATCATCCAAATCTCTATAGTCATCGATATCTTCGTCTAAATCATCATCTAAATCGTCTAAATCATCGGTATCTTCGGCGCCATCGTCGTCTTCATCTTCATCATCATCCAACATAAAATCGTCTTCTGCTTCTTCATCGTCGTCATATGAAGACTTTTTAGCTTTCTTTTTGTTTTTAGCTTCTAATTCCAAAAGGCAATACTCACAATATTTCTCACCTGGCACCACGTAATTTTTTTCACATCTTGGGCATAATTCTTCTTCTAAGTCTTTGTCTATTGTACCTTCTAATTCAGCTATACAAACAGAGCACATTTCTTCATCTTCTAAAATATAATTGACTTCACACCTTGGACATTTTTTATACTTAGCCATATCAATCTCCTTTAAACATACGTCTCTTTGTTTTACTACAAGCCAACCTTTTTATCAACCTACCAAAATTCTATAAGTGGAATTTATGTTGCAAACCTGTTCCTCATTGTTGGTTACTAACCTACGATAACCTGAAACTCAAATAATCTGTAGTTGCAAACCTGTTTCCACCTTGCTGGTTACCAACCCTTTTTCTAAAAAGGTAGGGCTGTTCATGTTGCGTATATTATAATAACGAGTATTGCCGTTGTAAATAGTTTTTTTGTAAAACTTTGCATTTTCTCGTTTTTTCATGTATCCGACTATGCTTTTATGCATTCTATACGCATGCTTTCAAAAACCTCCCGCCCGTAACTTCTCTTTTACCTATTATTTCCGTAATCTACCACTGCCATTTTCCACAACCATCCCTCCCCTGACTCTCATTTTTGCTTATTTTTTCCATAGGCTAACACTGATATTTTCAAAAACACATACTCTACTTTTACCTATTATTTCCGTAATCTACCACTACCATTTTCCACGACTACCGTACTCGCACACTAAGTTCGCACGTTGCCAGTATTGTTTTCCACAACTTTCGTACTCGTATATCAAGTTCACAAAAGCCCGTAATTTACCACTGCCAGTTTCCACGACCACCGTACTCGCAAACTAAGTTCGCATGTTACCAGTATTGTTTTCCGCAACTATCGTACTAGTACATTAAGTCCGTAAAGATCCATAAGCTAGCACTATTGTTTCCACTACCTTCCTGCTCGCGTATTGCATCAGTTATTAGGCTCATCAACATCTTAATTAGCTGGCTATTTGTGGCTCGTTAAAGACTTCAACAGTCGACAACTGGATATAAAAAAAGACCGCGGTCCTGCGATCTCTTTTTATACCTGATTAATTTAAGAATTACACTATTTTTTATCTTTTGTTTCAGTTGGGGGAGCTTCGAGCATGCTTATCTCGTCCGCACGTGAAAACGCTCCGAGCCTTGTGCCAGTCATAGTTTCGCTTTTTCCACTGACAACAGCTGATAGGTCTAGGTAATATGTATAATTCTTAACATCCGAATTGAAGAAATAAATTGTATTGTAAACCTTGTCGTATGTTAACCATGTGCTAAAATATGGTCCTGAATATAGCGTCTCCACTCCAACAACAACTGGATTGTATGCGTCAGCTACTTTTTCTAAAACCTTTATCTTTCTCAATTTGTTAGATGTAACATAAGTTACAACCACATCTGCCCCTACTTCCTCGTAAGAAAGAATTTGAATAGATGCAACATCTATAATGGGTGTAAAATTCCATGTTTTTACATCTTTATCATAAACCCCAAGATGATATCCTTTATCATCAAGTGTCATAATATTATTTGCATTTAACCTATCGAATCTCGTATAAGTCGTGCCAGTAGTATACCTTACTTCTTTATTCCAATCGAAACTAAAGTTTTTATCAAAGTCATAGGAATAACTGCCTTTAGAAATACTGTTGGGAGTACTATCAGACTTAGAATAATACACTCTCAAGTTCCCATTTTCTAACAAGTCTAAAGCAGTGAGCGTTATCCTATAGCCTTTTTCATGCTCTAACACTTTTCCTTGGTAAGAATTGAGTCCATCTATTATTACCTTAGGCTCACCCGATCCAGCTGTATACGCATATACTATGTTTTTGTAAACGCCTACACCTTCGTCATTTTTATCAAACAATACGACATTGGAGAAAACATCAGATCTAGAGTTATAACTTAAAAATTTAGCACTATTTACTTTGTCTGCAACTTCCTTTGTTTTAAAGCTCTTGGACCCGAGATTTAACTCAAACAGTTTATTTTCTCTGGTATATAAAATGTACTCATCCATAACCTGGTATACTGTATTAAAGTCATCAAATGTAGCCAGCTTTTGGGTTCCCGTTCCATCTAGTTTAGTACGCATTAAATCCATTTTGTCAGTCTGAGGATTTCCTTTCCCATCTTTTGTTACTGCAGGCGTGGAGTAGTAAATATACTCACCCTTAACCACTAATCCCAAACTTGCGTTTGAGTTATATACATTTTTAGGAACCACTGTCTCTAGGGTATCTCTAACTGGGAGATTGTTTTCGAGTTCGACTCTCATTATTGCGCCTTTAACTGTTTTGCCAAAATCATTATCGCCTGTCTTATCGGCATATCCGTTTATGAAGTATAGATAATCCCCTACACGGACCGCTAATCCATTATTGGAGCTAACAGCAATGTTATTCCAATCCATAGCTAGAGCTTTCTGTTTATAATTCTCTTTACAACCTACAAGCGTTAGTGCAATAAGCACACACAGCACAACACTTACAATGGTTACTATTAATTTCTTTTTCATACCTACTCCCAGTTTTTGATAGATAACTCATATTATTATATACGCGCGAGCGTTTATTATGCAACGATTTTATCTTTTATCTTTAGAAACACCAAGTATTCTATTTGTTTTATTTTGCAGTTATATGACCGCCCGTTACTTTATTCTTCTTCAATGATGTGCGCTATTGATGGTAGCACCATGGTTGGGTGGATTCCTGAATCAAGCAACATTTCATGGGTGGTTTCACCCGATAGAACAAGTATAGTTTGAAAGCCATGGTTGATACCAAATAGTATATCTGTGTATAGTCTATCGCCTATCATTACTGTTTTTTCTTTTGGTATATCAAATAAGCTTTCTACAATTTCTGCCATTGGTTCATGGGGTTTTCCACAAATTACACTAGCCGTTCTTCCACTCGCACTCTCAAACATGGCCATCATCGCACCTACATCTGGCATGTCTCCCCTTTCAGAAGGACAAACAAAATCGGGGTGTGTTGCAAAAAACTCTCTACCCTTTTCGAGCAGAATATTGCCATTCCAGATTTTTTCATATGTTAAAGTAGTATCGAACCCTAGTAAAAAGATATCTGCATCTTCCTTTGCAAGCGGTATTGATGCCTTTTTGAGCTCTTCTATGAATGCAGGCGTACCTACTGGATAAACTGATTTGCCTGGTCTTCTTGTATGCAGATACCTAATTGTAGCCATCGTTGATGTAATAATCTGCCAAAGATCTACAGGATATCCCATATCAGTTATTTTCTTCACATATTCCCTTTTATCTTTACTACTATTGTTAGTTAAAAAACAGACTTTTTTCCCCATGGCGGTCAGCTTTTTCAAGGTCTCTATTGCCCCTTCAATTACAGTATCGCCAAGATACACAGTCCCATCTAAGTCAAACAAAAACAAATCTGCATCAACTTTAAGCTTCATTGGTCTCTCCTTACAAATTATTATTTTTCTATTTTAACTCGCAACGCACGTTGTTTTGGATATATACCATATCATTTTACGCATTTATTGTAAATTGATAGCGTGCGTGCTTTGTTTCTTTTAATATATTCCCTTCACTCCACTCGTGTTTTCATCGACTAACTTCTATTGTTCTCCACGAGAGGCTAATCTTAATGTTTTACTCGGTTTATCACGCTAGCTGCTAGCATCAAGTAGTTATTCGGTTATTTCAAAGCCTAATCTTTGTCAAGGGTGGCTCCACCTAACATTCAGTAGTTACTCGACTTGTTTATTTCAAAGACCCAATCTTTGTCGGGATGGCTGTCCTGAAATATTCTAACACCTGTGATGACTCCACCTAACATTCGGTAGTTACTCAGTTACTTCAAAAACGAATCTTTGTCGAGCTCTTTGGCAAGAAGTGCAAGTCTTAATATTCTGCCTGGTCTATTGTAGTTATCGCCTATGTAGCCAGCTAATTCTTTTAATTCGTTTCTACCACCTTCTGCATTTTTGATTAGTGTGTCAATTTCTAAAAGCTCTTGCAATCTTTCAGGCATTGGGACAGTCTTAATCTTTGCATTATATGGGCACGCTGCTTGACACACATCGCATCCGAGGATACTTTTATCCATAAGCATCAAATCTAGTTCTGTTTCGTCAATATGGTCACAAGCATACCTTAAGCACTTCTCTTTATCTATGTAAAACCCTTGAATAGCACCAGTTGGGCAAGCCTTTTCACAAGCATTACAGTGAGAACAAGCTATGTCGTTTATCCTTTTCCTTGACAGTACTTCAGGAGTATCAATTAGGTCACATTCTATCGCAGCAAGAGCTACTCTCGTACCATACGGCTCAATTAAAACTAGCGAGTTTTTAAGATATACTGCGCATTTGGCATCCACAAATAGTTTTTTTAGATTCCCTTTATATGTACTTGCGTTATATTTAGACAGTTGTTCATTTATACGTTTAGATATAAAAAACAAAGTGTTCGATGCAGGATAAAATGCATTAATATATGCATATCCCTGCCCAGCTTTTGTATATGGATTATAGGGTAAATATAACAAGATATACGTCTTACCATCCAAGTGCTTAATAAAATATGTCTTTATATTTTCCCCTTCAATAATAGATGGAATTTCTCCCTTACTCATCTACCCTCCATAAACAGTTCCACCACTTATCTTAAGTCAATACATATTATTACAGCTATTCTATATTCCTCGCATTTTTACTGAATGTGGTTTGTATAGTAATATCGTTGCGTGGAATATTCCTGCAGGCCATTAGGTGTTTATCCTAGGTCAATGCATATTATTACTGTAGTCGCTCTATATTCCTTGCATTTTCACCCTAATGCATTTTATATAGTGATGTAGTTATAGGGAATATCTCTGCTTATCTACCATCCGTCATCGTTTACGTTAGTTAACCTAAGTCAAGTTCCTATTACTGTAGTCGCTCTATATTCCTTGCATTTTCACCAAATGTGTTCTGTATGGTGATATCATTACGGAGGGCAATAACACTCTGTATCGCGGTGTAATTTGCCCAGAAGATATTGTCAAATATGCTAGCAGTTCCCTTCTTGTATGATAATTTTAGAGCTATATTCTTACAATGTCTAAACTCTGTATTACTAACCATAGCATTACCAGACATTACGCTTATACCTATAATAGAATGGTGTATTTTACTATTTGCAATGTCAACAGAGCCACCAGTTAGCTGTAACCCGGCGCTAAAGCCTACTATAATTGTGTCATCTACATAAACTATACCCTTAAACCCTGGAGCAGTTCTAACCACACTAGAATTTTCGGTTGTAGAACTTCCTCCTTGGTGAGTAAATGAACTGTCTATAAACTCACTTCTTCTAAGAGTCACGCTAGACACGTTCTCTTTTACAGTTATAATCCCTGTATTTGCTTTAGCATTCATTTTAACTATGTCTAATAATAAAGCACCTCGTTCTACAGTAATTTTATCAAATGTGACTACTATTTCGTCATCTTCTTCACTCACATTGTATGAGCCTACTATGGAGACCGCTGCATTTTTCGTTAGAGTTATCTCGCCGTAATGACCAGATCTTAAGTATAATCTTTTAGTATCGCCATCCCTTATGAGAGACAATGCATCGTCTAAATCTTCTTTATCATCTATTACTACTGTATTGGGTTGTGTTGCAGTTATTCTATATAAGCCTTGGATTTCTCCCACAATTTCATAATTTCCATGAGATATAGACCCAAGATTTTCTATCCTTAATGGGTATGACCCAACCATGTGCTTTCTAGTTAATTGTCTAGCTCCTTGTGCATCAAACCAGGACACAATAATATTTCCAAACTGTTCAATCTTATCGTTTCCTTGTAGCCCTGATATGGGGGCACCATTAGCGTTAACTTCAACTTGAGGCGTAACTAAAGGATGTCCGTCTTCACCTTCGGTAATCGCAGATAACACAGTTAATGCTGAATTTAAACCTTTTAGCTCCTCAAGATAGTCACTAGAAATTTCTCCTACATTAAATATAACTTTCTTTCTATGTATTGTAATGGTATTGTCCTTCAAACTGAGATTTGCAGTACTATTTGCATAATTATCATCACCTGGCTCAAGATTTACACTGGGATAATTTATACCACCATTGACTTTAATACTAACAGTATATTGCCCTGCGTTAAGTAGCGTTGAGCCAGCTGGGAGATAACTTCCTTCTGTCTGGTCATAATATTTGTAAGTTACTTTAATGTCAGCTGGGAGTGTGCCTTCATCATCATATGGAAGACCTATTATTGGCACATTAAATCCAAGCCCCGTGTACTGGAATGATGTATTAATTTGATATGATACGTTTTTGCGATTTATCCTTACTAAGACAGAAAATGTCGTGCCTTCTTCTATTTTGTAGTTCCTTTGGTCTTCATTAAACCTTATTGTGATAATGTACTCTCCTGCATCTATAGGTCTTGTATTTTCCGTATAGTTTGGCGCTTGATTTGGAATATATTTAGCACATAAAGTATTATATGACACGCCCTCTGGAATACCATACACTTCTGGGCTTTGTGAATTTCCATTATACTCAAATTCGGCATAATTACCTGTTTGGATCCTATTACCACCAACATGGAAATAGACTTTATCCCTTTCAACTTCGGCTCTACTTATATTAAGTCTAAACACACATTCGCCATAGATATTATAATCATCATCATTGTCTACCAGTATTTTTAGTCTATAGCCAAGGCTCCCTTCTTCTGGTACATTGGTCGGTTGAGTGCGCATCCAAGTTGCGCCACCATCTATGCTGTACTGCAATGTATAACCCTCTAATTGACCAAACGTCCCATCTTCTCTTAAAAAGTCTGCAAATGTAACATAGTCTTTAAATTCGAGCGTTCTGCCTGTATATGTCCTATCTAAAAATTGTCTACTGATAGTTATGTCAGACGGTCTAATTTGCTTTTTCTGAACTACTATTGGTAATGTGCCTTCGACAATAGCACCATAAGCATTTTTAAAGTAGCATCTTGCTTGGTATATCCCTGCTTTATTAGTATTCACATCGTCCAGTACCCATAAAGGTGCTACACCATTTCTTAATTTGGGTAGTTCAGATGCCATTATTACTTTGCCAAGAGGTACAACATATGAAGGGACATTAAATTCAGCTACACCTACTTCTATAGATGTATAAACATACTTCGTTAAGTTCACCTCAAACACTATTGTTAGCTTCTTAGAATCTTCTTCTACTGTTGTATCGCTACCAAACAGTCTTGGGTTATCAGCAAAAGACAAGAAAGAATACGAACACTCTACATAGGCCTTCATTGCGGGAATATCATATTCTACTTTTTCTACATCAATGTAATCACCATCATCCGTTATAATTACACGCTTGGGCAATAATGTATCTTCGGGACCAAGTGCATAAACATTTGATCTACTTACGCTAACAGCAATTTGATCTAAAATGAAGTTGCCGCGCTTATATGTAGTAACAGTAGTAGTACCAGTTGGTGTTTCTACTTCCGAATCAACAAGTTGTATGGAATACAGTTTTGGGTCTATGACGACTATATTGAATAGTATATTTTCGTCATCAATAGTTCCTAAAGTGCCTGCTACGTTGGTGTACATGCCACCTTGTCCTGGGTCTGAAACAGCTACGCTCGTATTTATACCAGCTAACGCATTGTCGGAGAATGTAAGTGGAGCAGACGCTATTTCACTATTACCCATATAGTCAAATCTATAATACAGTTTCGTAGGCAACTGAGGTTTTAGGTCCTTCCCTTTTAGCACGTATATTGTGCCACCATTTATAGGTTCTGTAGTTTGCTGCCCGTTCGGCAGAGTGACGCTCGTTTCGATATCTCTTGCCCTTATACTAAACTGAATAGATACTTTTGCACCGTATGCCTTAAATGAAGCAGTCAGCACCATAAAGCTAGGTCCTATGCGGCCAGAAATTACATCTGATCTATTCAGATAATTTGTATCATATTCCCAATTTATCGGCGATGATTCACTGCCATATCTTTCTGATTGCGCCTGTCCTTTAAAAGTAACATCTACAATTTTCGGGAATTTAATATTATACGGATCAATATACCATTCTTCGTAAGCTTTTTGATACCACACCGTTTTACCATCTTTATATCCCTCTACTTCATTAGATACAGAAGTGTGAGTAACCCGCCTGTCAGTTGTTCGTACGTTTAAGTCAAGATAATCGCCTATCCAAAGTTCATTGTGAACATATGAATGCTCGCCGTCAGGGTTTAGGCGCACAACTTTCAAAAATTCAGATGACACTATACCTTCTGAAGTGTGAACTTCTGCGACATACCCTCTTATATTGCTTACTATTGGATCTGTTTGAGTGGCTGGCTCTAATGCTACATCTCTGCTAAATAGCCAAGAAATGTTTTTCATTTTTATTGAAGAGCCAAGCTTATCTATGGCTTCATTGTATATTGCGTTCGTCATACCAGTGTTAACAGCGCGACCATAAAACTCAAGTTCTAGATTACTTGGCATTTTGTATAAGCTCTGCGCTGTTGTTGTTGCTGTATCTCTATATCTCAAATTAGTGGTAATACTAGAATCGGCGACGAACAAGTTTGGATTAGTTGGATCCATTAGGGCATGATAGGTCTTTGTAGATGGAATCGCAGCACCTACTGCCTCTGCTCTTTCCATAAGTAGATATTTACCATCGTATGCAGCAAGGCTAGAATATCCTGGGGTAGTTGTATAAATCTTTTTCACAATTCTATTCAAATAGTATACTTTAGCCACAAACGGCGTGCTTTGATGTGTGCTATCTGTAATCAATAAATCTACCTGGTCTATAACACCGCCACCCATTTTGATATTGTATATACTGCTTGCACTCTTTGTATCTTTATTTATCCATTCAATATTGACTAAGCCTATATTTATAATTTCATCTTGATTGTGCGGGTTTTTACCACGTGCAAGTGCAGTTGTTGGGAATACTGGATTTAATGGGTCTATTATTAGGTATACGCTACCGGTATGGTTATATCCATCATCCTCTCCAAATCCAAAACTAATTTCTTCAACAGCGATTTGTAGATAATCTAGATTGTATATCGGTTCAGTTGTTATCCTGTTCACTTCTGCTGACTTAAAGGTGTTTCTTAATACAACCGATGATACAGTATTTAAGTCGGGGTCAACGCCCATCCAATCAATGACCTTTCTAAGCTTATCTTGATTGTATCCTATTCTTGAATCTAAAGGATAAAATGTAACTGGATCCTGCTCAACTTGTTCGCCAGCCGGACCTGCTACAAACTTCACGTTAAAGTGGTCTTCTATTGAAAAAGCTGAGTACCTATTGAATTCTATTACATAGTTGTTTATACCTAAAATACTTACAAAGTCCCATAAATCTGCTTTAATTTGTAAACTAACTTGTTCGCCAGTGGTTCTTTCTTCATCTTCTCCATATCCAACGCACCCAACTAAATCGTAAGTAAAACCGCCTCTTACTAATATATCGTCATTTGTTAGAAGCACTCCATCTTTATACCACTTAATGTTTGGTATCACTGGAGTTCTAGTGCCACCGCTAGAGTATTCTGCACACAAAATATCTGCATTGTTTGAGCTAAAATCATAGTGAGAAATTTTTGCACCAGTACTTCCTGGAAGAGTATAAATAGTGTTTTTCAACTCATCTAGAGCTGACACCACACTACCATTTGTTAAATTTTGGCTACAGAATATACAATCTACTAAAGATGATGGTATATCTGAAACTAATCCCTCAAATGGGTTCGGATATCCATTTTTCCCTGAGAACGTAAATACTTTATCATTCTCGGTTAGTGCACTAGGTAATGTGGTTATACTTCTATCAAGTATTACTACTGCTAAAACATAATATTGATCGGCATCACCATCACCTATTCCTCTTAATTTACCGTAGAATAAGTATGTTCCACCACTATGTATTTCTTCATTTATATCAAGTTTCCATACTCCATTTGTGTTAATAAATGGATATGAACTATCTGCTGGAGTTAGTGCGACATCTAAATTTACTTTTTCATCGTATATTTTAAATTTAAAATCAGCCACTGTTGGGAGAGCGAATGTGCTGCTGTCATATGGGTCTATATAGTATTTGCCTTGAACATCGAATGTTTCATAACTTCCAGAACCTGTATTTAGCGCCCTGCTTTCATACCAAACACTTTCTAATTCTCTATTTAAGAACTCAATATTGAATGTCAAAGAATCATTACCATCAGGCAAAATGACCTTAATTTCTAATGGCGCATTTTGTCCCCCGTATTCTTGCCCTAAAGTATGTCCAAACTTGTCATATGTAATTTGGGTAATGGGCTCAAATGCATTAGCTACCACATTTTTAATTGCAAAGGAGATGTTGCTATTCTGTGCAAAGGTATACACAGCTTGATCGGGAGAAAACGCACCAAATCTTACTGTCAAATCTTTGGGTAACACTAGTATACCATTTTCATTTTCTGGTCTGTCGTATGGGTCAATAACCGCATTTGTCCCAGTCAAATTAATCTTGTTATTGTATACTGTTCCACCATTAGATAATGGGTCAACTTTTATTCTTAATTCTATAATTTGTTTTTCACCATTATATCCAGTGACAGTGCTTGTTGCAAATAGCACACCATTTAATCCCATGTAGGTAATATTTTCAACGAGTTTTTGTGGGTCAAATTGTGTGGGATCATCATCTTTGCTAAATCCCTCTGCAGGTATCCAGCCTATATCATCTAAAGTAAACTCCTGTTTATATTCTGCTTGGAATACTGTAGTAACACTAGGCACAATGACTGTACTTAATCTAGTTTCTAACCCTTGCACTGGATAAAATTCATAAACATTCTTAACATGTAACCAACCATCATTAATGTTGTATATGCCCATTCCTTCGGTCTTGTAATGTACTCTATTGATGTTTTTCTTGCGGAAATTAATTCTTCTAGTAA
>Ga0208694_1000270_pt1 | contig 82677 bp, 48 predicted proteins | sample AD_UKC078_MetaG_FD_184442 | JGI IMG/M metagenome (GOLD analysis project Ga0208694, IMG submission 184442) | Active sludge microbial communities of municipal wastewater-treating anaerobic digesters from USA - AD_UKC078_MetaG (SPAdes) (version 2) | ecosystem: Engineered > Bioreactor > Anaerobic >...
CAATCCATGCAGGCAAAATCCCCAAATACCACAAAACAATTCCGGCAATAATCAGTGCCACTATCAAACCTAAAACTGCATACAACCACGGATTCTGTTTCTTCTTAAAGGGGTCAATCATATTAACCTTCGAATTTTCCGGCAAGACAGCAAGATGTGTCAATTCACGTCCAAAAATAATATTGACAGCCAGTCGGGCGTTGATGGCCCAACCATTGGCATCAAGTACCGGAGCCAAGTTGCGCTTACGAAGTTTCAAATAAGCAAGGACCATTGATGGAAGAGAGATGGCTAAAATAACAGCAACTATTGCCAGGGGCATCTGCCACCACTTCAATGAAAAAAATCCGGATACAGTCGTCATCAAAAATGATCCGATAGCTCCTAAAGCTAAACTTAATGCAGCAAAAATCCCAACAAATTTTCCTATATCGAACGGAACGGGAGCAGCAGCCGGAGCAGCGATATCACCTGTAGAAAGTTTCTCTCCGGTTGCTTCAATTTTTCCGGTCGTACTTTCCATAACATCCTTATCCTTCTTGGAGGCAAACTTTTCAATTTGCTCTGAAATAAATCGTCCCACCTTTTTGTAAGGTGACCAAAATGCTTCCTTGATACTCACAGGATTATCAATAATTTTGATAATCGTGGCATCCCAATCATTGCCTTTCCTGTCGTAGAAGACTGCATTACGTCCCACAATCATATTGTCATTACTGCCATCCGTCAAAGCAGCTACAATGGTCATTTTTTCACCTTTGGCACGTGAAACGCAATCACAATAAATTAAAAACATATCACTGAGTCCTGCCATGCTTCCGTGCTTCGCCATATCATTCACCTTGATGCACAAGTCACAACGACGCTGATCAATGTACAAGCAACCGGCTTGAAAAACTGCTTTTGTGTGTAAAGAATAGAAATCAGAGAAATTGACATAGTTTTTCAGTAACTTAAAAATATCTCTATAAAAACGGGTCAACTTATCAACCTCTAACATATTATTCACTTCTGTCTCAAGTGCCAAATCTTCTCCAATCAAAGCATGAAGAGCTTCTTGCTGATTATTCTTCAATATCGTTCTAACTTCTTCTATACCCAAGGACTCCACTACAGCACCTTGTTTTTCCGCCTGCCACTTTCTGTACACATTCACCTTTTGTACAATCGATTCCCATTCAGACTGTGTAATCTGTGTTTTTTTGGGGAAGAGAGGCAAAATCACTAAATCATAAAAAGCTTTCATGGCATTTTCCCAAGCAGGATTAATGCCTTCGGTAAGCGGAAGTGATTTCTTCTCATTCATTTTGGCTATGGGCAAGGCGATCATTTCTTCTATGCCGACTGAAAGCTCCTTGGAACTAAAAGCCTCATATTGAGATTTAAGCAAGCCAAACACCTCCTTCGACTCAGGATCATATTCAGATAAACGACAACGTAAAAAGTAGTCATTCACTTTGGACTCAACAACTTGAAAAGCAGCTACTGCATCAGCAGTTTTATCCCCGAATGGCAGAATATTTTTCTGATCGTCTTCTGATAACTTGTACCAATTGCAGTATGCCTCACATTGCTCATAAAATTCCTTCACCTGATCAGATGATACTCCCTGTTCTTCACTGCGATCCAAAGATGAGCCAACGGTTGCAATGATTTGTGTAATGATTTTTTTTAACGATTCATCAGCAGTGGATTTTTCTGTAATGATACCATCTCCGTTAAATTGAGTCTCAGCAAAGATACCCGACAAATTTGAAGTATCTTGCACAGAAATAGTTGTATCTTTTGGTTTTCCAAGATTCTTCAATATCTGTCGCGCTGAAGCCAACAAAATTTTTCCTTCATCAGTTTTGTTGTTGATAGCAGAAAGAGGTAATACTGATTGCTCTTTCAACAAATCATCAGGATCATTGATAACAGAAGTGATCCACTTTACTGCAGCAAGGACTTCAGGAACACGGATGCGATTATCCTTATCCGTATCTATTAACTGCAAAGTCTGCGGATCAATCTCAAGTCCGTCAACAGGACAGCTTAAAGCTGCCCATAATTTTTTGTCCAACTGATCAAGCGCCAACAAGTCGGCACCCGACATCAAGTTAACACGATTAACTCCTCCAACCCTCGAAAATTGCCAAACGTGACCATTATTATTGTGCGATGCCACTATTTTTTTTGCTTTGTTTTTAATTTTACTAATCGAAGACATATATAGATTGTTTATTATAAAATAATATCTGAAATATTATCAGTGTAATACGTTTCACACACCCAATTATCTTGTTTAAATAATACACACCAACTTTAAATTTTCATTCTAAATTCCAAAAATTGAATATAAATTGTTTTACTGATTTAAAAATTCATCAATTTGGTTAAGACTGTACCGTTGCATGTTGGCACCTCTTTCTCTGGCTTGGTACCATTCAATGGTTTTAAGAAGCGCAGTTTTTTCGTCCCAGCGTGGCAACCAATCAGTAATTTGCTTATAATCGGGCATATGGAACATTTCGGTTATAATTGTTTCATTGGATGAAAACTTTTGATCAGTTTTAATGATAAAGTCCTTATCATGATACAATTCTTTTAAAAATTCTGCTATCCAAATTTCGTCTTTTAAAAAAGACTCCTGGTTAACAATTTTACTATCAACAATTTCATTTTTTGAAGGAGTATATAATTTGTAAACAGTGTCCAATACCTTCATCAGAACATCAAGCACATGAACAAGGTTATGGCGACTACCAGGATGAACAACCAGTTCTTTCCCATTTTTCTCTAACGAAGTAAAATAATCTTTCAGCAAATTATCTCTTGACCAATCACCTCCTCCGATTGGATTTAAAAATGACAAATTAACAAAACTTTTTTTGTGACAATCATAATGATTAGGATTAAAATATGCGTTTCGATAGCCGGCAGTTAAAAACTCAATCAATCGAAAACCTCCCTTCATCAAATCGATTTCTCCCGTTTTTTTATTGTCACATTTTTGTAATATCGTGTTATCTAAATAATCTGGTATCAAATTCACAAACACACGTACGTGGCTTGATTGCCTACTCATTTCAAGCGTATTTAAAACCCTCGGCAAGTTAAACGTGTACAAATTCCTAACATCAAGGTTTTCCACATATCCACACATGGAAGAAAGTTGAATCACGATTTCCGGCTGAAACTCGTGATTAATACGCTCTAAAACATCTATATTGTTGGTTCTTTCAACATAGAAACTCATCAACTCATACACATCAGCCTCTTCATACAGGTTAGGCTTCGCAGGTTTTTGAGTAGAAAAGCCGGTCAATTTAGCACCCATTTTATGCAACAGCATACAAAGCCATGAGTATAAATAAGTAACATGACCCGTTACTAATATTCTTTTATCATCAAAGAAATTTTGCAATTCAACCGATGTGCTATTTTTCATTGAAAATTTATTTTAAACTCAAACTTTTCTTGCTTGCTTTCGTTTCTTTCCATAACCATAACCATAACCATATGCATACCTACTTGCGTATTTGCTTGATTCAATGTCAATCCCATTGATAACAAGATAAAGCTGTTTTAAAGAATTTTCTTTATATATTCGATTTAAAAATTCAAAATTACGTTTGTCTGAATAATTCGCACGACAAACATACAAGGTCAAATTAGAAACACGATTAATCAGGAAAGTATCTGACACCACTCCTACAGGGGTAGAATCAATGAGGATATATTCATATTGTTCCCGCAATTCAGCTATAAGCTTATCAAAACGTTCACTTAGAACTAATTCATTTGGATTGGGTGGAATAATACCTCCCGGCAACAAATGTAAATCAGGATATTCTTGAGAGGTATGGATAAGGTGGTGGTAATCATCATCTATTTCCGACAAATAAGAAGAAATCCCTTCCTGATTAGAGATTCCGAAGTGACTGGCAAGCATAGGCTTTCGTAAGTCCATACCAATCAACAGTGTTTTTTTACCTGTAAGTGATATGGATATTGCTAAATTAATTGCTACAAAAGTTTTACCCTCTCCTGATTCAGTAGAGGTTACTATCACCAACCTGTCTTTGGGTCTATTCATGATAAACTGCAACTTACTGCGCAGCAAACGTAATAACTCAGCATTAGCACTGGCATTAGTGTCATGATTGATGAATATATCTTCTGACTTTTCTATAGCAAGTTCAGCAATGATAGGCACATCAGTCAAACTTTCCACTTCCTTTCTATCACTAAATGTAGTGGTAAATAAAAACTTAAGATACAAAACACCTATGGGGAAACATAAACCTAAAAATAAAGAAGCCGCCAATATCATTGATAACTTAGGTGCAGTTTTATCGGCAGTGTCAGCAGCATCCAACAATTGAGCTTTGGGTATGGTAACCGCCATACTCATAGATGCCTCTTCTCTTTTCTGCAACAGAAACATATACAAGCTAGCTTTAATTTCCTGTTGGCGTTTAATCTCAATAAATTCTCGTTCTTGCTGAGGTATTTTTTTCAACTGAGAATTTAAAAGAGCATATTGACTGTCCAACTCACGAATGCTGATTTGCAATCCTTTTCTTGATGTGGCAATGCTGTTTTGAATGGCAAGTCGACTCGATTGAATTTGTGACTCCATGCTGTGAAGAGTAGGGTTGGTATCTGACGAACCACTTGCTATTCTGTCGCGAGTAACAAGTAATTTATTATATTCTTGAATTACAGCTAATAATCCGACATCAGTCAATCCAAGATTGGGTATTAAAGCATATTTATTGGATGGTTCTTCTAAAAATTCTTCGATATATTCTATAAGCTGCAACTGGATACCATTTTCGATGCGCTTTTGATCATACAAACTGCTTTTTTGTAATATAATACCTGCTTCTGTTTCGATATCAGTCAATTCATTTGTTTGTTTATAAGCTTGCATTTTATGTTCTATTTCTGCCAACGAATCGGTCAATAAATCCAAACGACTGTCAATAAAGACAGCAGTAAGATGAGCTGATTGATTAATTTGATCAATGGCGTCCTGGTTATAGGTTTCAATCAGCCTTTGTAAAAAATCTTTACCTTTCTGAATATTTTTCGCTTTAAAAGTTAAATTCACCAAATCTCCGTCTTTGGGAACTTCAGTTGAAAGATCGGTCTCCTGACATTTTTTTACGATATGAATTGGATTGTAAATTTCAATATAAATCTTATCTTCCAAAGGCTCTTCATAATTTTTAAGTGCAATTTGTACTGGTCCCGCCGGCGTTTCAATAACAGCAGGTAATTGTGACAGTTTATCTTTAAAACGTATTAACTTTCGTTCCTTATTAATATGTTTGCCTGAAATCCAGTAAAATTCTTTATTGTAAACCACAGATAATTCCATTGGTTTCCCTATATTCATTAAATCAGCATCATTCATCATAACCTCCACAGGACTACTTGTGTACAGCTCTATCGGTTTCAGAAACACCTTTTTGTTATATACATAATTCATTCTTAAATCGCTCACAACTTTCTTTATCAACTCTTTTGAGTGCAATACCTGTCTTTCATTGTAAATGTTGGAAGAACCTCCGGAAACACCAAAAGCGTCTAATTGTTTGAGCACAGAAATCTGGCTTATCTGTCCTGACGAAGATTTATCAGCGATAAGTAAGGTAGATTTAAATTGGAAGATATCGGGTTGCATTCGGTAATAAAGCAAACCAATAAACACAATAACAATTAAAGAAGCAACAATCCATTTCCAATATGCTCCGTACTTTTCAATAAGCGCTCGCCAATCAATCGGTTTCTCTGTCATCAATTGTTGAGATTCGTCCAAATTAATGTTTCTATTCATGTTATTATAAATTATGTCTATAGCGAAGATAGCTAACTAATTTTTTATTATACTTTATTCGTAAAGACGATTAATTAATTTATTTCTTCAAAACATTTATTATCAAGGTCGTTAAAGATATCAGGGTTCCAACAACTGAAATTGTGATGGACTCCGCCGCACCGATTCCTGAAGCACGTGCTCTAGGATCATTGGGCTCTACATAAATCACATCATTTTGCTGCAAATAAAAGTAAGGAGAATTGACTAAATTCTTATCACGCATGTCAATACGGATAGTTTCACGATGTCCGTTTTGTTCCCTGATCAACAACAAACTGTTTCTACGACCATAAATAGTCATGTCCCCGGCTAATGCAAGGGCTTCCAACAAAGATATCTTTTCATTGTCAATGACAAATGATCCGGGACGCAACACCTCACCAATTACCGAAACCTTAAAATTGGCAAAACGAATCAACACAATGGGTTCTTCAGTGATATATTGCGGATACAGAGATTCTTTGATGTAATTGGTTAAAGCGATTTTTGTCATGCCGACAGCCTTAATTTTACCTATTACAGGAAAAGATATATAACCCTCTACATCTACCAAATAATTCTGCATGCTTAACCCGTATGAAAGATAGGTACTACCTCCGCTGTATGTTCTGGCAGTTTCACCGGCAGGTACTAAGGGAAGGTTAAATGGCAACGCAGCTTCAGGTGTGGTGGTATTGATAGTTATCATCAACAAATCACCGATTTTAATTACAGGATCGGGCACAGGTGCTTGTACTGAATCGGAAAACTCAGCATAGACACCCGCTTCCTGCATATAAGCGACTTTTTGATATGCGTTACAACTTGCAAATACAATGATTATCAGGAGAAATAACGATTTTTTAAAAACTTGAAACATATTTGTTTTATTTTTATTATTGATTCTTTTAATTTTAATGTCCTCAATCAGTTCGTTTCCTTCCATTTAACATCCACAAATGCTTTTAATGCAAAAACTGTTTTCCAAACAATCGCACAATCCCAATCCAATGACCAATTTTCGATGTATTCTTTGTCATATTCTACACGCCTCTCCATTTTCCACAACTCATTCGTCTCTCCTCTATAACCATTTACCTGTGCCCATCCGGTTATTCCCGGCTTGACATAATGACGCACCAAATAATTGTCAATTAAAGCTGAATACTGTTCTGTATGAGCAAGCATGTGAGGACGCGGACCAACTACCGACATTTCTCCTTTAAACACATTGAAAAATTGCGGCAATTCATCAATATTCGTTTTACGAATAAATTTACCAATTTTAGTAATCCTTGGATCATCTTCAACTGCTTGTTTCAAATCAGCATCAGGATTAAGAAGCATGCTGCGAAATTTGTAACAGTTGAATGTGATTCCGTTGATGCCTGTACGCTCTTGAACAAACAAAACAGGTCCTTTAGAACCCAATTTAATCAGCAAAGCTAGAATCGGGTAAAGCCAGGAAAGAATGGAAACAATTACAAAACCGGAAAAAACTAAATCAAACATACGCTTGATTACCTGATTTTCAATGGAATCCATGGGAATATACTGGGGATTGAAAATCACAATATTGGCTAATCGGCATATGTCATACTTATCTTCGCTAACATCTTGATTATCGGGAACATAAAACAATCTGACTCCTACCCGATTGCACAAACTAAGCAACTGATTATATTCATCAGATACAATATTCCTCAAATCTTTGACTGCAACGAAAAGAACATGAATATTTTGAGCCTCGATAATATTTTCTAATTCGTCTAATTTTTCAGTCATGCTACCTTCTGTGTCATTGAAGAAAGTGTCAATATACATATAATCCAATATAGGATTGGCTTTTATGATGTTACAAATACGATTCAGCACATCGTTTTCTCCTACCAACAAAGTTCTTTTTACTCTTTTGCTTTTTAAATGAAAAAATTTGACAATCCTATAATACAAATAACTGATCACAAACATATTAAAAAGGAACACAGTCAAAGATATCAGCAGATAAAATTTAAGGTATTCTATCCTGTCATGAAAGAGAAAAAATAAAAATGAAACAATAAGCAAAAACACAAAAACACGCTTCAGCATCCTCAGAAAACGCTTTGTAAAGCCCTTCTTAATATACAGAACGTATTTACGTACCATTATAAATGCCAATATCCAAGACAAATTGGCAATCAAAAAACAGGAATACACATCCAACTTGTCTTGAAAATATTGCTGGGGAAATAGGATTGCAACAACAATAAAAGAAAGATTCAGAAGTACCAAATCTAAGAAGACATAAATAAATTGCAATTCATTTGCTCGGGTTCTCATAAATAGAAAACTGTGTAAAATGTGATTTATTGTTATAAATTAACAATAAAGCGCAAAGGTAAATATTTTTCAGCTTTAAAACAACGCGTTAGGATTGTTTTTGAAAGATTTATCTCATTACGTCATGCTTTATGGATAATAGAGCGGTGTTTCATAAGTGCCCAACTGCTGTGTTGCTTTCGATACTCGGGCTCAGTCACAGCGCCTTGCATTTGAACACTTCTAAGACACCTTGCGGGTTTTTGGTTAAATATTTACTTTTGAAACAGCCCCGGTTTTAGTGGTATTAAATTATCAAATCAATGGGATATTGGTGGAATGGAAATTATTGGATTGTGTCTATGATTTCTTTCAGGGAACAAAGCTGTTGAATACCGGTTTTCATATTCCTCAGCATAACTTTATTTTCTCGCATCTCATTTTCACCTACAATACCCACAAACGGAATGCTTTGCTGATCTGCGTAACTCATTTGCTTTTTCAGTTTGTCAAGGTCGGGATATAACTCTGCATTGATTCCGAGTTCCCGCAATGTTTTTAAGAGGGGTAAACAATAAGCCTGCTCCTTCTCACCAAAACAAACAAACAATATTTTCGTCTGCTCACTTTGATTTTCAGGAAACAAATTCAGTTGTGTTAGCACATCGTATATCCGTTCGGCTCCGAATGAAATACCGACACCGGAAACACCCGGCATTCCAAACATACCTGTCAGGTTATCATACCTGCCTCCACCGGATATACTGCCTATTTGTACATCTGATGCAATCACTTCAATGATGACTCCGGTGTAGTAATTAAGTCCGCGTGCCAATGTTAAATCCAATGACAATACAGCATTTAAGGATACTGTATCGCAAAGATTAAACAGAGTTTCCATTTCCGAAATCCCCTGTAAACCAGTCGCAGAAGAACCCAACACCGTCTTCAACTGTTGAAGTTTTTCAGCATTGCTGCCGTGTAGGTTCAGAATAGGCTGTAACTTTTCTACGGCTCCTTGCGAAATACCTTTTGACAACAATTCTTCGTTTACCTTTTGCAGACCGATTTTATCCAATTTATCGATTGCAACTGTGATATTGGTCAAATTTTCAGACTCACCGATGATTTCAGCAATGCCGGAAAGTATCTTGCGATTATTCAATTTGATGATTACCTTAATTTTCAAGCGTTGATACACTTCATCTAAAATCTGTATCAACTCCAATTCATTCATCAAAGAGTTGCTTCCCACTACATCGGCATCACACTGATAGAATTCGCGATACCTGCCTTTTTGCGGGCGATCGGCACGCCACACAGGTTGAATCTGATACCTCTTAAAAGGAAAAGAGATGCTATGGCGATTTTGGACTACAAACCGGGCAAGCGGCACAGTGAGGTCATAGCGCAAACCTTTTTCCGCAATTTTTCCTGCTAAACGAAGACTATTAGCTTCCTTTAATTCTTCTTCCGAAATGCCGGACAAAAAATCACCGGAGTTTAGAATCTTGAATAATAATTTGTCGCCCTCCTCGCCATATTTTCCCATTAAAGTAATCAGATTTTCCATGGCAGGAGTTTCAATCTGCTGAAACCCATACAGCCGGAAAACCGATTTAATGGTGTCGAAAATATAATTGCGCTGAGCCGTTTCCCGCGGTGTAAAATCACGGGTACCTTTTGGTATAGAGGGCTTTTGAGACATGATTATTTTCTGATTCCAAGCTCTTTGATGATGGCACGATAGCGTTCGATATCCACTTTAATCAAGTAGTCTAACAAACGACGACGTTTACCTACCAACATCACCAAAGCACGCTCGGTACTAAAATCTTTTTTATTGCGTTTTAAATGCTCGGTTAAATGATTGATTCGATAAGTGAACAATGCAATCTGAGCTTCAGGAGAGCCGGTATCCGTATTGGATTTACCGTATTTGCCAAAAATTTCTTGCTTTTTTTCAGCCGTTAAATACATAATAATGTAATAGTTAAATTAATAAATAGAGATCAAGCCCATAACGAACTTTCCTTCATTTTTCGGTGTGCAAAGATAGATAATATTTTACATACCACAATACAAGCATCAATTTATTACTAAAATTATCGTATATTTGCAGCCCTATTTTTAGAAAAAGAACATATGAACATTGTCAGAAAAGATCTCGACCCAACCAATGCGAACATTACCATCAGTATTGAAAAATCAGATTATGAAGTAAAAGTTGATAAAACTTTACGTGAATATCGTAAAAAATCCAACGTTCCCGGTTTTCGTCCGGGCATGGTCCCGCTTGGTTTACTCAAAAAAATGTATGGCAAATCCATTTTAGCGGAAGAAATCAACAATATCCTTTCTGAAGGACTGTACAACTACATCAAAGACAACAACATTGATTTGCTCGGAGAACCTTTACCTAATGAAACAGAACAAAAAGAAATAGATTTCGATACGCAAGAATCCTTCGAATTTGTTTTCGACATAGCCTTACCGCCTGCATTCGAAGTAGAATTGACGAAAAAAGATAAAATCAAATACTATCAAATTACTCCGGATGAAGCCATGATTGAAAATCAGGTAAAATCCTACGCCGGTCGCTTTGGTAAATATGAACAAGAAGAAACGGTTAAGGAGGAAGATATGCTGAAAGGGCTGTTGGTTGAATTGGAAAACGGAGAAGAAAAAGCTGATGGCATTCGTGTGGAAAATGCCGTACTGACACCTGCTTATATGAAAGAAGAGGCAATTAAAACTATTTTCGTAGGCGCAAAAAAAGAAGGTGAAGTGATTTTCAATCCCAAACAAGCTTATGAAAATGAAGCGGAAGTTGCTTCCTTGCTGAAACTAAAAAAGGAAGAAGTAGAAAATCTGACTTCCGATTTTAAATACACCATTCAAAGCATCACACGCTATCATGAAGCAGCGGTCAATCAAGATTTATTCGACAAAGTTTTTGGTGAAGGTGTGGTTAAATCTGAGAAAGAATTCAAGGAAAAGATCAAAGAGAATATTGCAAAAAACTTGTCACAAGACAGCAATTATAAGTTTGGTTTGGATGCCCGCGAAGTTCTTGTGAAGAAGTATAAAGACTTATCTTTCCCGGACGCTTTTTTGAAACGCTGGCTGTTACGCACCAATAAAGATCTGACGGAAGAAACGTTGGAAACCGATTATCCCAAAATGAGAGAGGATTTAACCTGGCAATTGATCCGTAATAAAATAGTGAAAGCCCATGATGTGAAAATTGAAAAAGAAGACGTCGAAGCATATGCCAAACAAATCGCACGTTCTCAATTTGCACAATATGGTATTCCCAATGCTGACGATCAAATGATTGAACCTTATGTTCAAGAAATGTTGAAGAATGAGAATCAACTGAAAGCCATCATTGATAGAGTTACCGAAAACAAAGTAGTTGACATTATCAAAGAAGCTGTAAAACTGGATGTGAAAGAGGTTTCTATTGAGGAGTTTAATAAGATGTTTGAAGAAAAATAGCGGTTTCTCATAAGTGCCCAACTGCTGCGTTACTTTCGATGTTCGGGCTCAGTCACATACTTCAGTATGCTCCTTTGCCCTCAATCTCAGTGCCTTGCATTTGGGACACTTCTAAGAAACCTTACTATATTGTAGTTGAATATTTGTTCTGAAATAGCCGTCTTCATCATACAACTCCGAAAAATAATTGTACCTTTGGTGTTGAATTATTAAATAATAAACATTATGAATCAAAACGAATTCTTTAAATATGCGACCAAGCATCTGGGACTAAACAGCATGCATTTGGAAAAATACCAAGATGTCTCCGGCAATTATATATCACCTTCCATTTTGGAAGAGAGACAATTGAATGTGACACAGATGGACGTATTTTCGCGATTGATGATGGACCGCATCATCTTCCTGGGGACTCAGATTGATGATTATACAGCCAATGTAATCCAAGCTCAACTGCTGTTTTTAGACACTTCGGACCCCGGCAAGGACATTTCCATTTACTTGAATACTCCAGGCGGTTCTGTGCATGCAGGCTTGGGCATTTACGACACCATGCAGTTTATCGACTCTGAAGTTTCTACCATCTGTACCGGCATGGCAGCCTCAATGGGAGCAGTGCTGTTGGTGGCAGGCGCTAAGGGAAAACGTTTTGCCCTCACTCATTCCCGCGTAATGATTCATCAACCTATGGGTGGTGCGCAGGGACAAGCCTCTGATATAGAGATCACAGCACGCGAGATACAGAAGTTGAAGAAAGAACTTTATACCATTATCGCCAAACATTCCGGCAATCCTTACAAGAAAATTGAAAAAGATTCCGACAGAGATTATTGGATGACATCAGAAGAGGCTGTTGCATATGGTATGATTGACAAAGTATTGATTAACGAGAAAAAAATCAAATAATGGCAAAGCAACAAAAACGTTGTTCTTTTTGCGGACGCCCTGAATCTCAAATTGATTTTCTGATTATGGGCATTGACAATGTGCAAATCTGTAATGAGTGTGCATTGCAAGCTGCTGAAATTGTCAAAGAGAACACCCCTTCAAAATCCAAATCTTTACAGTTAAAGAAAGAAGACATTCCCAAACCTATCGAACTGAAAAAACACTTGGATGAATATGTCATTGGGCAAGACGAAGCCAAGAAATATCTTTCGGTAGCCGTATATAATCACTATAAACGTTTGTTGCAGAAAGACGAACACGATGATGTGGAAATCGAAAAATCGAACATCATCATGGTCGGACCAACCGGAACAGGCAAAACACTTCTTGCCAGAACCATTGCCAAAAAGCTACATGTGCCTTTTACCATTGTTGATGCTACCGTACTGACAGAAGCCGGATATGTGGGTGAAGACATTGAAAGTATTTTAACTCGTTTGTTACAAGTAGCTGATTATGATGTACAGGCGGCAGAAAAAGGCATTGTGTTCATTGATGAAATCGATAAGATTGCACGCAAAGGAGACAATCCGAGCATAACACGTGACGTAAGTGGAGAAGGTGTACAACAGGGCTTGCTTAAATTGTTGGAGGGAGCAGTTATTAACGTGCCGCCACAGGGCGGACGAAAACATCCCGAGCAAAAAATGATTGCTGTCAATACACAAAACATCTTATTCATTTGTGGTGGTGCTTTCGACGGTATTGAGAAAAAAATCGCATTGCGCCTTAATACGCGTGTTGTGGGATATACTGCAAGCATTGAGACAGAACAGATTGACAGAAAAAACTTGATGCAATATGTTGCGCCTCAGGATTTAAAAGCATTTGGTCTAATCCCCGAAATTATCGGTCGTTTACCGGTTTTGACTTATTTAGAACCCTTGGATAGAGAAGCATTGCTGAGGATTATGACAGAGCCTAAAAATTCTATCTTGAAACAATATATCAAATTATTCAAGATGGATGGCATTGAACTTACCTTTCAACAAGATGTATTAGAGTACATCGTTGATAAAGCCATCGAATTTAAAATTGGCGCACGTGGATTGAGGTCCATTACTGAAACCATCATCATGGATAAAATGTATGAAATGCCCTCGAAAAAGGTAAAAAGTGTTGTTATTGATTTAGAATATGCACAATCCAAAATAGAAAAAGTAAATTTCAATCGTTTAAAAATTGCATAAAAATTCATGAAATAGGCATTTTATGTGCTCAAAACGTAAAAAGACGGGGTAAATGTAAAAAAAACAGCATTTATCCCGTTTTTTTTTCAAAAGCATTTGTAAATATAAAATCTGTTTATAAATTTGCTTTCCCTTGCAAAGTGATTTGATTGTAATCACGAAACAAAAATTCAAGCTTTGACAATATTCGAATAAAAGTATTATCTTAGTCACTCAGTTTTGATATATGATATATGTTTAGTCATTCAGAATTAAAAGCTCACTTAAAACATCATTTTGGCTTCGATACCTTCAAAGGCAATCAGGAGGCGATTATACAAAATGTATTAGCTGAAAAAGACACCTTTGTTCTTATGCCTACCGGCGGAGGAAAGTCGCTGTGCTATCAGTTGCCATCCTTGTTAATGGAAGGCACTGCCATCGTTATTTCTCCATTGATCGCATTGATGAAGAATCAAGTTGATGCCATGCGTAATTTCAGTGAAGAGGACGGAGTCGCACATTTTTTAAACTCATCTTTAACCAAGCAGGCTATTGACGACGTAAAAGCGGATATTTTGTCAGGTAAGACCAAACTTTTGTACGTCGCACCTGAATCACTCACTAAAGAAGACAATATAGAATTCCTCAAACAAATTAAAATATCTTTTTATGCTGTTGATGAGGCTCATTGCATCTCTGAATGGGGACATGATTTTAGACCGGAATATAGAAGAATTCATCCGATAGTGAGCGAAATTGGCACTGCTCCGTTGATTGCACTGACTGCTACTGCCACACCAAAAGTGCAACACGACATTCAGAAAAATTTAGGGATGTTGGATGCAACGGTTTTTAAGTCGTCCTTTAACAGAGAAAACCTTTATTATGAAGTTCGAAACAAAACCAACGAAGTCAATAAAGAAATTATCAAATACATCCTTTCTCAAGGAAACAAATCAGGAATTATCTATTGCCTGAGTCGCAAAAAAGTAGAAGAATTAGCGGCTACCCTTCAGGTCAACGGAATTTCTTGCCTGCCCTATCATGCGGGAATGGAATCAGCAGTCAGAACTGAAAATCAGGATAAATTCCTGATGGAGGAAGTGCAAATTATTGTTGCCACCATAGCCTTTGGGATGGGAATCGACAAGCCGGATGTTCGTTTTGTGATTCATTATGACATGCCTAAAAGTCTCGAGGGCTATTATCAAGAAACAGGAAGAAGCGGTAGAGATGGAGGTGAAGGTCAGTGTATTGCTTTTTATTCTCACAAAGACCTTGACAAGTTGAGAAAGTTCATGCAGGGTAAACCTATTGCTGAGCAAGAGATTGGCAATCAATTATTGGCAGAAACACAGACATATGCTGAATCCTCGCTTTGCCGCAGGAAACTGTTGCTTTATTATTTCGGAGAACAATACAAACAAGATAACTGTGGAAATTGTGATAATTGTATGAAACCAAAGAAAACAATAGACGGTCAGGAACTCTTAGTACTAATTTTAGAGACGATTATTGCTGTCAGAGAAAAATTTAAAACCGAACACATCGTTGACATATTGAAAGGGAATGAAACTCCGGATGTCAAATCATATCATCACAATGAGCTTGAAAATTTCGAAGCAGCATCAGATGAGGATGAAAGGCTTTTGCATACCATTATCCGCCAGGCAATGATTTCAGGACTTATTACCAAAGAAATTGAGAATTACGGCTTGTTGAAAATCACGCCTGCAGGAAAGGCCTTTATGAAAAAACCATCAGAATTTCTTGTGGTAAAAGACATTGAGTTTGATGAAGAAGACGAAGATTCTGTTGTAAAATCAGGTGGTGGAGGTACTTCTGCTGCGGATGATGTTTTGTTTTCTTTCTTAAAAGACTTGCGAAAAAAAATGTCAAAAAAGCTTGAAGTGCCACCTTTTGTAATATTCCAGGATCCTTCTTTGGAAGCCATGGCAACGACCTATCCCATCACTATGGAAGAACTGCAGAATATTCCCGGAGTAGGACAAGGAAAAGCTAAAAGATACGGGGAAGAGTTTCTAAAAGTCATCAAAGAGCATGTCAAAGAAAATGAAATCATACGTCCGGAGGATTTACGTGTCAGAACAGTCGCCAACAAATCAAAACTAAAAGTGTCTATCATTCAGGCAATTGACCGAAAGATAGCCTTAGACGACCTGGCAGAATCCAAAGGATTAGATATGTTAGAATTATTGGATGAAATCGAAGCCATCGTATATTCAGGTACCAAAATAAATATCAATTATTTTCTGAATGAAGTGATGGAAGCCGATAAAATAGAAGAGATTTTCGAATACTTCAGTACCGCAGAAACCGATAAAATAGGTCCTGCCTTGAAGGAGCTGGGTGAAGATGACTTCGATGAAATTGAAGTAAGATTGGTGAGAATCAAATTTTTATCTGAAATCGGAAATTAGTCGTTTTTTCTCCCTTTTCTTAAAAGAAACTTCCACACACCAAAATCTGCTTTCCTGCAATTATATAACAAGAATACTATTTTGAATGGCGGCGTATATGCTGATGTACTCGATTCGAGGATAATGTGTCCTTTTTAACCTTGATGCTATCCTGATACATTGAAACAGAATCTGCCGCTGTAACGATGCTGTCTTGTTTTGCAGGGACGGTATCCAATTGCAATTTGATGCTGTCCTGCAGCGCAGGAACGTACTTGCGTTTTAAAACGACACTATCAACATATACACAGAAAGAATCGACATCTTGAAGATTTTCATAAAACACGCCGCTCAAAGAGTCAATTTTGAAGTTTCTCTTCGCAATAAGGGTGTATTTATAACGTCTGAAAATGCTGTCATTCAAAACTTCATGACACAAACTATCCGTTTGCCCATCGGCATAATGTACCCGGAAAATTGTGTAACCGGATAGGATTGAATCATGTGGAAAAGCCCTCATTCTGAAAGAAAAATAATAAACATCTTTGCTGAGCAGGTTTTTATTTTTAACCGTAAAAAACAATTTAGACCTGGATGAATCACCAATTGCATGAAAAGCGGAATCCAAGCTCCAGATTTCTTTGATTTCGGGTTTTAGACGTATGGAGTCAGGCAACACCGGAAAATATTTTCCGGAAATAACATCCGCTTTGATTTCGTCCAAATCATTAGTTACCCCATTGTAAATTCGCTCGAAAACTTTTGGGTTTTTGGTATAATATACCAATGAAGAATCAAAATCGGCTTTGGTAATTCCGTATTTTTCAAAAAGAGCATGATAGTAATTATCTTTCACATCTTCCTCCACTATTCCTTGTGCTGAAAGGACACCCTCCAACAAGTGGTAATCAACCAAAAAAGATCTCATTTCCCTGCGACTCATCACACCTTCGGAGCGACTGCTACATGCCAACTGAAACAGTACCAAAATACCTAACAACCAAAATACGCTTTTATTAAGCATCTTGTCCGGCAGGTTTCTGAGATTTTTTGGAATCCAATTGTTCATTCAAATCTTTTCTATAGAAAATCAAAATGATGGCTGCCGCAATGGTGATGGCAGAATCGGCAATATTGAAGACAGGTCTGAAAAAAATGGTTTCTCCGGCAGCATTTTTAATCAAAGGAAAATAAAGCATATCCACCACTTTCCCATAAAATAACGAGGCATATCCACCACCCTCAGGCAGAAAAGCAGCAAGTTGCCAGGGAGTGCTTTCACTAAAGAGTACACCGTAAAAAACAGAATCAATGATATTTCCGGCAGCACCTGCCAAAAGGAGCGACACAGCCAAAATGAAACCGTGACGTGCTTGTTTTTTTATCAAAAAATAAATGAAGTAAGCCAATCCGCCAACGGCTAAAATTCTAAAAATGGTCAAAAACAACTTATCAACGATTTCCAATCCGAAAGCCATTCCGCTGTTTTCAATGAAATAAATCTGAAACCAATCAAAAATATGGATAAATTCACCTAATCTGAAATTCAGTTTTATATAGACTTTACTGACTTGATCAACGAGCAAGACAATGGTTATCAGCAATAATGATTTTTTTGTTACAGACATGCTTTTGATTTAAACAAGATTTCGGCAAAAAGTCTTCTTAATCAACCTTTTGCCGAAACATCAGTATCTTCATACAATGAATAATTCTTTTTACAACGCTTGAGTGAAACCTGCACATATTAGACAAATTCTTTTTGAATCTGACAAATTAACATGCTGATTTCATGCTCCATTATTTTTGTTGAGACTTAGCTTCAATGCTCAGCGTAGCATGAGGAACAGCCCTTAAACGTTCTTTTGGAATGAGCTTTCCTGTTTCTCTGCAAATGCCGTAAGTTTTATTCTCAATACGAATTAATGCAGCCTGCAGGTGCTGAATAAACTTCATCTGGCGTTGAGCCAAACGTCCTGATTCTTCTTTTGAAAGAGTAGCTGCACCTTCTTCCAATACTTTGAAAGTGGGAGAAGTATCCGTTACATCATTTCCGTCAAGATTAGTCAGGCCATTTCTCAGCATCTCATAATCCTGCTGTGCTTTCTCAAGTTTCTCGTTTATAATTTGGCGAAACTCTTCCAACTCAATATCTGAATATCTTGTTTTTTCTTTCATACAATTATAATTTATTTTCAAGTTTTCGTATGGAACACCCTCAATGATCTAATTCAATTATTCACAAGCACGAAATAATTGATTAAATTAGTTCATGTGTGTTTCATAAGCATAACTTTTAAAAGTACAACGAAAGTGTTTTTCTGATTCTAAAATTTGTGCGAATATACAACTTTTCTCTTTACCAAGCAATAAGTTTTTATGGTTTTTTGATTTTACTTCATGAGTTGAATTAATACACAGCCTGAGCAACTCTTTTTACACTTTCAGTAGCCATTAAACTATAAAAATGAATGCTGGGAACGCCATGTGCTATTAAATCTTTCGCCTGACGGGTACACCATTCAACCCCTACTTCCACAGTTGCTTCATCAGTTTTGCAAACACGCAATGCTTCAGCCAACTCATCAGGAATATGCGTATGAAAAATTTTGGGTAAAACCGTCAACTGACTCATCAAAGTGATGGGCTTAATGCCGGGAATGATAGGTACATGAATGCCTATTTCCCTGCATTTTTCTACGAAATCATAATACTTTTGATTGTCAAAAAACATTTGAGTCACCAAATAATCGGCTCCGGCATCCACTTTCATTTTAGCATAATGCAAATCCGATGTTAAATCCGGCGCTTCCGCATGTTTTTCAGGGTAACAGGCCATCCCGTAAGAAAAAGGCTGCATCGCAACATTCATCTCAGTGCCATCCAAGAAGAAACCTTGGTTGAATCGGTTCACTTGCCCCTGTAAATCAGTAGCATAATGATGTCCTGTCGGCGTATATACCTCTTCATGTTTTCCCTTATCCCCCCGCAACAACAACAAATTGTTAATACCTAAGATCTGGAGATCAATCAGGGCATATTCCGTTTCTTCTTTGGTAAAGCCACTGCAAATGATATGAGGTACCACCGGGATATTATATTTATGCTGTATAGCTGCGGCAATGGCAACTGTTCCGGGACGATTCCGGTGGGCAATCAATTCCGAAGACCCATCGGATTTTTTACGATACACCAACTCACTCCTGTGGGTTGTAATGTTAATATACTGTGGGTCAAACTCCCGCAAAGTATCAATGGTATAATATACGCCATCCAAACTGTTCCCCTTCAACGGAGGCAGCAATTCGAACGAAAAAGCAGTTTTTCCACCCGTCGATTGTATTTTCTCAATCACATTTATCATAACATGCAAAAATTACTCTCAGCCTGCAAAAGTACATGATTTTCTTCATTAAACAATTTTGAGCAAACTCTTTATCACAAAACAACCGATTTCGAACAATTAAAATAAGCAGTAAAACATTTTTTATCCAAGTTTTTTAGCTATATTTGTACGTTTTTTTAGCAAAAAATTATATCCTATAATTAGGTTGCTCAAATGACTGTATCTCTATTATAATCATTTGAAATTAAATAAGATAATAAAAATATGAACGAAGAAGGAAAAATCCTGAATGGAGATTCTTATGGTGCGAGTAGCATACAGGTTTTAGAAGGTCTTGAAGCAGTACGTAAACGTCCTGCGATGTACATCGGTGACACCAGTATCAAAGGATTGCACCATTTGGTTTATGAGGTCATTGACAACTCAATTGACGAAGCCATGGCCGGTCATTGTGATCGAATTGATGTGATTATTAATGAAGATAATTCAATTACCGTGATTGATAATGGTCGGGGTATTCCGGTTGATTACCATGAAAAAGAAGGCAAATCAGCTTTGGAAGTAGTCATGACCGTCTTGCACGCAGGAGGAAAATTCGACAAGGACAGCTATAAAGTTTCCGGAGGATTACACGGTGTCGGCGTTTCTTGCGTCAATGCATTGTCTTCATTCACGCGTGTTGAAGTGGCACGCGACGGCAAATTGTATATGCAGGAATATGCCTGTGGCATTCCTAAACAAGACGTACAGGTGATAGGCAATATAGATAAAACGGGTACGAAAACAAGCTTTTTGCCTGATAGTTCAATCTTTACAGAAACAGTTTTTAAATATGAAATTCTTTCTAATCGCCTGAAAGAACTGGCGTTCCTGAACGCAGGTATTACCTTAACATTAACCGATAAACGCGTTGTTCTTGAAGACGGTTCCTTCAAATCGGAAACATTTTTCTCTAATGAGGGTTTAAAAGAATTTGTTGAATACATTGATGAAGCACGCGAGAAACTCATTGACGAAGTTATTCACATTGTCACGGAAAAAAATGGTACTCCCGTTGAAATCGCTATGACATACAATACTTCTTTTAATGAAAACGTACATTCTTATGTAAACAACATCAACACCATTGAGGGTGGCACTCACCTTGCGGGTTTCAGGAGGGGTTTGACGCGAACGCTGAAAAAATATGCAGAAGAAAGCAAAATGCTGGAGAAAGTGAAGGTTGAAATCAGTGGCGATGATTTTCGTGAGGGTTTGACTGCCGTAATTTCGATCAAAGTAGCAGAACCGCAGTTTGAAGGACAGACCAAGACCAAATTAGGAAATACCGAAGTAATGGGATCAGTGGATATGGCTGTAGGCGAAGCTTTAGGCTATTACTTGGAAGAGAATCCTCGATCAGCGAAGATTATCGTAGAAAAAGTGATTTTAGCTGCAACAGCCCGTGCTGCTGCCCGTAAAGCACGTGAGATGGTACAACGCAAATCTCCTCTGTCAGGCGGTGGACTGCCGGGGAAATTAGCCGACTGCGCCGACCAGGATCCCGAAAAATGCGAACTGTTCTTAGTCGAAGGGGACTCTGCAGGCGGAACCGCCAAGCAAGGTCGTAGTCGTCAATATCAAGCCGTATTGCCACTAAGAGGTAAAATTCTAAATGTTGAAAAGGCAATGCCACACAAGGTACTGGAAAGTGAAGAGATCCGTAATATATATACAGCTTTGGGCGTAACCATCGGCACGGAAGAAGACAGCAAAGCACTTAATTTGTCAAAATTACGTTATCACAAAGTAATTATCATGACGGATGCCGACGTGGACGGTAGTCATATTGCAACTTTGATTATGACATTCTTCTTCAGATACATGAAAGAACTGATTGAACAAGGATATTTGTACATCGCTACTCCGCCACTCTATCTTTGTAAAAAAGGTAAGATTGAGGAGTACTGCTGGAATGATGCCCAACGTCAAGCTTTTGTGGATGAATACGGAGGCGGAAGCGAAGGTTCGGTTACCATTCAACGCTACAAGGGTCTGGGGGAAATGAATGAAATCCGTTTGTGGGAGACTACCATGAATCCTGAAACCCGGACACTGCGTCAGGTAACCATAGAAAATGCAGCCACCGCCGATCACGTTTTCTCCATGTTGATGGGAGACGATGTAGCGCCACGCCGGCAATTCATCGAAGAGAATGCCACTTATGCGAAAATAGACGCTTAATCTATACGGAAACGAAAAGTCGTATCATGACCATATAATTATGGGGCTGTCTCAAAACAAATATTCAACTAAAAACAGCAAGGTGTCTTAGTTCCCACAATATGAACCTATTCTGGAAAAGAAAATTAGGATTATTAAAATCTACAGGACGGTACGAAAAGTTAGAAATTGATTTTTTAACTTCAAGTGAAAAACTGAAAACCTTACAATTTTCGGCGGCCCTTTCAGAATACAAAAAACTGTTGTTGCTTGATTCCAATCTTGTTTCCAAACAAGCAAGAAAGCAGCAAATGCGTCGTTTGGCAGAACTTAAAAAACATCCGGATGTAATTTCTTACCTAAAGAACACTACGAGGAAAAACAAACCGAATCGCCCTGCTCATCTTACCTTTAGCGATGATTTTTATCGGAAAGAATCTGAAAAGTCACCTTGGCATTCGGGTTTTTATTTCAAGAATGAACAATTGGCCCGGCATTATTCTTTTTACAATGAAAAGCAGGCAAACAATGAAGGATTTAATACTTCGATAGGTAACAGCATCCTGCAAATCCAAACGCGCAGAGAGGCAACCAAAGCCTTAGCCTGGCATCCTACCCAAGGTTTTTCGGAAAAACATTTTGCTTATACGTCTGATGTTATTCAGTCGGCTCAATCTTTTAGACAAGAACATGGAATTTTCAAAGCCAAACTTCGCTGTTCGGGTAAAATTCATCATGCCTTTTGGTTAGCAAGCGAGAAGAAGGATCCGCATATCAATATATTTCATTTTGACGGGTCAGAGATTCGAATGGGTTATGTCAACAACGGCGAAGGGGAAGAAATCAAAATCAGGGGAATCGATCCTTCACAATACTATATTTACACCCTTGAGTGGACAGCCCATGAACTGAATTGGTACATCAACAATGTATTGGTTTTCAATGTAAGTAGCAATATTCCCGCCTTACCTTTATTCATGACTTTCAATTCATTTATTCCTGAAGATGAAGCGGGAGAAGAAGGTCTGTTGGAAGTGGACTGGGTGAGGGTGTATCAGTGGATGTAGGAACATATTCAATTTAGCATGATAGACATAGATTTTGTAATTACTTGGGTGGATATGGATGATCCTGCCTGGAAAGCTGAATTTGCCCGAAATTCAGGCAAGATTGACAATACTAAAAATGAAGTTTCAGAAGCCCGATTCAGGGACCATGGTTTATTGAGATACTGGTTCCGCGGTGTTGAAAAATTTGCACCTTGGGTGAGATATATCCACTTTGTAACTTTTAATCAGAAGCCCGAATGGCTGAATGTCAATCATCCAAAACTAAAAATGGTCAATCATGAGAACTTCATCCCCCGGGAATTTTTGCCGGTTTTTAATATCAATCCCATCGAAATACACCTGCATAAAATTCCGGATTTAGCAGAACATTTCGTCTATTTCAACGATGATGTATTTATCATCAGTCCCATCAAACAATCGCGTTTCTTCACCCATAATCTCCCCAATGATATTGCGGCATTTCGTACAAACTACGGACTTTCTCAATATGAAAAAATGCTCAGAAACAATATTAAACTCATAAACCGACATTTTGACAAAAAAGAAGTATTGAAACGCGACCATGACAAATGGTTTGATCCATCTTACGGGAGCAAAAGCAGACTCACCAAATTGCTCCGGGCAAATCGTAAATTTGTAACTTTGCGCACCCCACATAATGCACAACCCTACTTGAAAAAAACATTTGAATCTGTGTGGAATAAGTGCGGGCAAGAATTACTATTAACTGCTAAAAGCCGCTTCAGAAACAAAAATAATTACACGCACGAGTTGTTCAGGACCTGGCAAATTTGCAGTTCGGACTTTATACCTTACAATACCTATCAAGATACCAAAATGTTTCCTTTGGTTTTGAAGTCTAAACAGGCCATCCGTGCTGTCAGGGAACAGGCATATTCACTTGTCTGCTTAAACGACCATGTAATGATTCGCAATTACGACCAGGTAATGCAGGACCTGGAAACCTCTTTTGAAAGTATTTTGCCGGAAAAATCGGGTTTTGAGTTGTAGGATAAAATCAAAATTTGAAAGTGAGTTCAGAGCAGTCAGATAATTATCCATAGGGGAGATATTACACTTTCCACAAACAAATTACATGCTTTTAAAAAACACTGTTTTCTTGCTCTCTGTACTCTTTGGGTGACATATTGTAGAACTTGGTAAATTCTTTATAGAAATGAGACCTGGTGGTAAAGCCTGCATTATACATTATTTCTTGTACTGTTAGTTTGGTGCTAACTAATAATTTGGCTGAATATTCAATACGTTGCTTTTTTATAAACTCTTTAGGTGGAAGTAAGTCAAGATCTTTAAATCTACGATATAAACTCCGTAAACTAACACATAGCTCCTCAGCGAGATCTTCGGGACTAAATTCCCCATCGCAGATATTTTGCTCTATACTCTGTATAACAGCTTGAATAAAATCACGATCTTCTTTCGGCAATAATTGTCCGTTCACATAATCAAATGAACTGGCTACGCTTTTGTAATATTCTCTGAGTTTTCGATGTTTTTCTATCAACTTTCGAGCTACTGTCTTTAAGTATTCTATACTAAATGGTTTCGAAATATAAGCATCGGCACCGGATTCTATTCCTTCTATTTTATCGTCAATGGCTGATTTAGCCGATATGATTATCAAAGGAACATGCATCGTATAGGGATTTGTTTTAATCTGTTTCGTCATGGATATTCCATCTACATTATCCATCATAATGTCAGTGATGACAAGATTCGGCAGGTTTTTAGTCAATTGTTCAAGTCCCTCACTACCATCTCTTGCAGTTATGATATTATATTCTTCAGAAAGAATTTCTTCCAACATCCACAGAATCTCCTCATTGTCATCAATAATTAACACAGTTTGACGGTTTTCCAAACCATGCAACGACTCTTTTTCTACTTTATTATCGACAACATAACTTCCTATATCGGCATTATCATCAGACAAGCCCGAAGCGTTTTTATCTAAATGTATTGTTTTTACAGGTGATAATTCATGTTCAGGAAGCATTACAATAAATTTAGCGTATTTGTCAACCTGGCTTTCAATTTCAATTTTTCCTTGAAGCAACTCAACCATACTCTTGCATATGGCCAATCCCAGTCCATTCCTTGAAGAAAGCCCTTTGATGGAATTTTGTTTTACGTTATCTAATACAGAATATCGGTTAAAAACATGAGGAATATCTTCTTCTCTAATCCCTTTTCCACTATTATATACCTCCAGAACCAACTGGTCTTCCTGAATGCTTACATTAATTTCTATAGTGCCATTTCGAGGAGTGTACTTAAATGCATTTGAAACAAGATTGTTCAATATGGTTGACAGGCAATTGTAATCAGAATTCCACATAACAACATCACCAATATTCAGACTGAAATCAATATTATTTTCTTCTGCCATATCTGCAAAAGCCTCTGTAATTTTACTGCAAATTTCATTCACATTACATCTTTCAATCTTACATATTTTATTGCCTGTCTCCATCCGCCTGAAATCAATTATTTCCTGGATTAAGTTATTAAGCCTTTCCGTGTTAGACCTGATGGTTTGCGCATATTTTTTAATATATGAATCACTTCCTTCATAACTAAGTATCCGCTCACTTGGAGTATGTATTAAAGTCAGAGGTGTACAAAACTCATGGGTCACATTTGTAAAAAAACGTAACTTATTTTCATACATCTCTTCTTTGTGTTTTTGTTCAAATTCCTGTGCAAGCATGATTCTCTTTTTTTCGTATTTTTTATTCAAATACAAGTAAATAAGAACCGTTATAGATATAATCAGAATAGAATAAAATACTTTTGCGTAGATGCTTAAAAACCAGGGAGGAAGGATTTCTATATTTAAACTTGCTGTTTGACTTCCTTCAACAAGTTCATCACCATACTTAACTCTGAGAACATATCTTCCGGGTGGAAGCTTGGTAAATTGGGCTTGTCCCGAATTTGTATTAATCCACACATCATTGAAATCCTCTAACTTATAAGCAAAATTTCTATTGTTATCCGGAATAAAATCATTTACTGAAAATGAGACCGTAAAGAAGTTTTGATTGTGTTTAAGACGTAAATACCTTTTGTTTTTTTTATCAATTAAATAATTGTTAATATTTGTCTCTTCATTCTGAATACGCAGTTTTGTAAAATAAATAGGCGGTATAAACTTATTGCTCTCCCTATCTTCTTGTTTAACCCAAACAATGCCATCAATACCTCCAAAAAAATACGTTGAATCTTCTTCATTCTTAAAATATGCATTATCACTAAACTCGATGACTTTTAGCCCGGATTTTTGATTGAAATTTCTAAACGTTTTTTTCTTGGGGTCAAATAATACAATTCCGGTATTGCTACTCAGCCACAACTTTCCATTATCACCCTCAAGTATTCCATGAATGGTATTATTGAGTAATCCATCATTCTCATTGTAATTAAGCTTCTGAAATTTTCGGTTTTCAAGTTCCTTTAAGTTGCTGATACCATAACTGGAGCCTAACCATATATTTTGATAAGAATCAATATGGATGCTCAGAATGTCATTCATGGGCGCAATACCATTTTTATCAAAAGTGATGAGACGATATGAACCATTGATGTTATTAAATCGTATGGCTCCATTTCCACGCATGGCAAGCCACATGATAGAATCGTTTTCTTGTTGTATCGCATATATTTTATTGAATACGTCTTTGTTTACAACATCAAAGTTGTATTCTTGAACACTGGTAGCTTCAATGCTATTCCCAATTTTATGTGTCTTGACTTTAAATAACGATGACATTGACGAAACCCACAAAACAGTATCGGATGTCTCCAAAATACTGTGCACTTCTATAAATGCAACGGATTTTTTAGTTTTGAGAGTGTATATTTTATTCTTTTCATAAGAATAATAGTTTAGATTTGGACCACTTGATCCTATCCATAAAACATTATTCCGACGGCTCATCTCAAATGTAAAAACTGCATTATTACTTAAACCTTCTTCTGTGGAAAGATGTTCCACATTTTGCCAATTATATTCATGGTTATTTTGATAATCTTGAATTTTGATAATTCCGTTACCTTTTGTCCCTAACCATAATTGCCCCAAATGATCAACAAAAATAGCACGTATAGGTCGTTGAGTGTTCAAAGGAAGTTCATCCAAGTTTATCCCCTTAAATACGAATCCATCTTGTGTGTAAGCAAATACCCCTTGTCCATCCGTTCCAATCCACAAAATATCTTGCACATCATCCTTGAGTAGAGAAAACACACCACAATTTATGGCAATTCTTTCTATTTCATATGCCTTCTTGTGGTTAAGCTTGACCACTCCACTTGTCCTGGATCCAATAACAATATCTTTATTATCCAATACTATAGAGTTAATATCTCCGTATTCGATAATTATCGGCATAATATTTTTTATGAATATCTTTTCGTGAGTATTGACGATAAACAAGTCGCCTTTACTATCGATCAAGATTAGCATATCTTGATCTTGAAATATGTGAGTTATGGCTTGCTCATGATCAAAAAAGCCTACCCATTCCAACTGTGGGGTGACTGTATCAGTACGATTTATCTTGTACTTTCTGACTACCCCGTTATTTGTTATCCACACTATATCATTCTGATCAATCTTCAAATTGATCCAACTGCTTGTCGGCTTGAAATCAGGAATTGTAATTTCCATGAATTCTTGTGCATTAAAATCATAGAAAAAAAGTAATCCGGTTTGTGTTAAAATAAAAAAATCACCTTGACCATCACAGGCCATTGAACAATCTTCTTGAAAATCATGAAAATATGCTTCTACTTTATCTTTACTTTTTGAATACTTGTTTAATCCGCCTTTTGTCATTATCCATAAATAATCATCTTTGGATTCAACTATTCCTCTGATGACATTTCCTGAAAGGCTGCCTTCATCTTTTAAGTCAGGCTTGTAGATTTGTAAATCAGCTCCATCGTATTTATTGAGCCCGTCATATGTACCAATCCACAGGAAACGTTCTTTATCCTGAAACAACATATAAACAGCACTATTGGACAATCCGTCCCTGCTGCTAATTTGCCGGATATTATATGCTCCTGCATGTGTAGCGCATAGACTAAATACTGCAAATAACACTATCAATCTGAACAACTTCATAAAAGAAAGGCTTATAACACAATCACAAAGATATGTTTTTTTTTGAATGTATGGAATCCTGTTAATTATTCATGAAACGAATCTAAACCAGTTATTTCACCCATGTGAATCGGTTAAGTCAAAACTGGCACAACAAAGGACGTTATTGGCAACAAAGAGGTCGGGCTTTTAATTGAATCATGTTACATTTGTTTCTTTTAGCATCAAATTTCAATTTTTATGTTTTCATTTAGAATTAAGTATCTCAAGTATTTCATTATTTTACTCATAGCTCCTATCTCTTTGTTGGGACAGAATGTAATGAATGAGAGACAGTTTGACTATACATTAACCTCAGTTGACGGACATAATGGAGGGTTCGTTTGGAAAATGAAAAAAGCAGACGAGGTCAATGTACGTCCTGAAGATATATCTACTCATCAAATTTCTCTAGAAGACTGGCTGCCTGCAATAGTACCCGGAACTGTACTTAATTCTTTGGTGTATAACAAAATTTATCCTGAGCCATATTATGGATTAAATAACAAATTAGAATCTAACCTTATTCCTGATATATACCATATTGGGAGAGATTTCTACACATACTGGTTCCGTACGGAATTTACACTTGATAAAAATGCCTGTAAAAATAAAAAAATATGGTTGCAGGTTGACGGCATTAACTATCGTGCAGAAATATGGCTCAATGGCAGCATGATAGGCAGTATGACAGGCATGTTTCAGCAGCAAACCATAGAAATTACAGACAAAGCAAGCTTTGATCGTGACAATGTACTGGCTGTTAAAGTGTATCCGGTGAATGCTCCCGGAACCATAAAACCTAAAGGAAACAAATCTTTTGGAGCAACAGGAGAGTTTCAAAATGGTGGTAATGGAGAGATTGGTAAAAATGTCACACAGCTAATGACGGTTGGTTGGGACTTTACATACCTTGATGGAATACGGGACAGAAACACCGGGATATGGCGTGATATTTCCATTTTCACTACCGGACAGGCAAAATTAAGTCACCCATTCGTAAAATCTGATATTGCCAAACCAACATATGATATCGCCCGGCAAACAGTTTCTGTAGAAGTGTCTTATCCTAATTATCTTCCACAAAATCGCCATCAAAAAGTTAAAGTGACAGGGGAAATAAAGGATCAAAACATTCATTTCGAAAAAGAAATCTCTATGTTCAGATCAGAAATACGGGAAGTCATATTTACACCTGAAGAGTTTCCTCAACTTATAATAGAAAAACCCCGTTTGTGGTGGCCTGTCAATAAGGGCAGTCAGGAACTGTATGAACTTATACTTAAAGTTGAAGTTAACGGTCATATAACTGATTCCATTTATACTCGTTTTGGCATAAGGGAATTAACATCAACCACAGACACTCCGGACGGTTCAAGAACTTTTTATGTGAACGGCAAACCCATCTTTATAAGAGGTACCAATTGGCTACCGGAAAATATGTTGCGCATGTCAAATGAACGTACTTATGCCGAGTTACGTTATACAGCTCAATCCGGAATTAATCTCATTCGTTTTTGGGGAGGTGGTATTACTGAATCTGACTATTTCTTCCAGCTTTGCGATGAATTAGGTATTTTGGTATGGCAAGAATTCTGGATGACAGGTGACACACAGCATCCTACTGATCAAGGAGTATATCTTTCCAACGTTATATCAACTGTTAAACGGATCCGGAATCATCCTTCATTAGCCTATTACGTATCATCAAATGAAAGTAGTGAGATGCCTCATATCGAGCAATTGTTAACCTGGCTGGACGGAACACGTGGGTATCAAATGCAATCTGAATGTTGTGGTATCCATGATGGTAGCCCATACAAACAAGTTAATATCATGAGACATTATGAAAACACCGCATCTGAAAGAGGAAGCCGCATAGATGGGTTTAATCCCGAATATGGTGCTCCATGTCTTCCAACAGTTGAGTGTTTACGTGAGATGATGGACGAACAAGACTTATGGCCTATCAACAAAGAAGTATGGGATTATTCGGACGGAAACGGCTTTCACTTAATGTCTTCTCTGTATACTGGCATGACAAATGAATATGGTATGTCGTCCAGTATAGATGAATTTGCCGAGAAAGCACAATTTGTTGGAGCATTAAACTACAAAAGCATTTGGGAAGTATGGAATTACAACAAACTAAATTATGGAGATCGCTATACTTCCGGTCTTCTTTATTGGTACCATAACTCACCTATACGTCAAGTTTCCGGACGTATGTGGGATTGGTCTCTTGAACCCACAGCTGCTTTATATGCAACACAGAACGCCTGTGAGCCTTTGCATCCCCAATTTGACTATCTGAAAAATACGGTTTCTGTTGTGAATGACTATTACCAATCGTTTAGCAACTACAAAGTTACAGCAGAGGTGTATGATTTGAATATGAAAAAAATATTTTCAAAAGAAGCAGTTATCGATTTACCGGAAGATGGTGTTCTAAATGATATTTTCGAAATAGATTTTTCAAAATCAACTACTTCCATCCAATTTATAAAATTAAAATTGCTGGACAAAGCAAACAAGCAGGTCGGCAGTAATTTTTACTGGAGATCAAACAATAAATATGAAGGCCCAAAAACAATTACAGGACCCGCAACAGCCGGCTTCCAAGATATCAAAAAGCTGAAGAAAACGAGAGTTACCGTAAAGCAGAGCACTTCAGTGAGCAACGGAAAGCACTTTATAGATCTTGATTTAAAAAACACAGGACGTACGCTTTCCTTTTTTACACAAATACAATGGCTTGACATCAACGGCAAACCTGTAAGACCATCTTTTTATACCGATAATTTCATATGCCTCATGCCGGGAGAAAGCAACAAAGTACGGATAGAGACTAATCTGAATAAACTCGACCAAGAAGAATATCTGCTCGTAATCAAAGGTTTCAATATTGACCGACAGGAATTTAGAATTAAAATAAAAAGAACATAATCAACCTCTGAGACACATATTTCAATGACTAAAATTATAAAACTGAATATGAAGAATATATTTCCACTTCTGGTCTTTGGCTTATTCCTTTGCTTTGGCTTTGGATGTGAAGATAATGACCCTGATGAGAAAATCAACTTTTTCTTAAGGATCAATATAAGTGAAAAATTAGTATCCAACTCTTCGGGATCTTTCAATATCTTGGTTTCATCCAACACTAAATGGACTGTTGAAGCAAAAAATACATGGCTCAAGTCCGAAAGAACGAAAGGTGACGGTGAAATGACAGTAAAGATTTCATTCGAAGAGAACACAACTGATAAGCGTTCAGGCGTAGTCAGATTCAGTGCGGAAGGATTGAATCCGGTGGACTTGATCGTGACACAGTCTGAGCTTACTTTTACTAACCCTATAGCCGGAATACCCGATCCGTGGATAATCAAGCATGATGGTTTTTATTATTTCTGCAAAGCTGATGGAGGAGGCATCAATATAGCTAAATCGAGCAGATTATCTGAGTTTCCACCAACAAAGAGAATATGGAACCGCCCTTACGATTCAGGTAACACCAAGCTATGGAATGTGGATAATATATGGGCTCCGGAACTACATTATGTCGATGGAAAATGGTATATTTATTATGCTGCCGGTCGTCCTCGTGCAGAGACAGACTCCTATCAATACCAACGTAGCGGTGTACTTAGGGCAAAGACCGATGATCCAATGGGCGAATGGGAAGATTTGGGGATGCTTTATACTGGCGACAATTATCAAAAAGGAATTGTTCCCACACTGGATAATACAAACTATGCCATAGATCTAGGTGTGTTTCGTCTAAACGGACAATTATTTGCCGTATGGTCCGGTAACCCGCCGGGAAGCGGTGACCAATGGCTCTATATTGCAACCATGGAAAACCCCTATACCATCTCTTCATCAAGATCGGTAATATCAAAGCCCGACAAGACCTGGGAACTTTATACAGGGAAGCTCAATGAAGGTCCGGCATTCTTAAAAAACAAAGAGAAAGGTAAATTCTTTGTCATTTACTCCTGCAACGGATCGTGGACAAAACAGTATCGCCTCGGCTATATAGAACTTAACGATACATTGTCGAATCCGCTTAATATGTCAAACTGGAAAAAATCACCCCGTGAAGTTTTCTTCCGTTGTGACGACACCTCAAGTGTTGACGGAGTTAATGGAGTAGGACATTGCAGTTTCACCAAATCACCCGACGACACAGAAAACTGGATTGTTTATCACGTAAAAAATCGCAATGATAACACTTGGTCGTCAGGCAGGTCCACATTCATTCAGAAATTCACATGGAAGGAAGATGGCACTCCTGACTTTGGTGAACCGGTAGGCTGGGGAGAAGCTGTGTTATTACCTTCCGGAGAAACTCGATAGTAGTAAAAAATAAAATATTCATTAATGGGATGCCTTTGTGCCTCCAATAAATTTAAAAAATCATGAAAAAAGTAATTCAGTTTTTAATCACGCAAACATTGCTCTTGTTTTTAATTGTTCCGAATGTCAATTCCCAAAGTTATGATTTAAAGAAATTTCCGAAAGGAAGTCAGCCCAGGGAAATAGGAATAAAACTTACGGAAAGATATCTCCAAACACCTCATTCTCATTGGGGAAATATTGACGGAAAAAACAAAACGCCCTTTATTACATATCCGGATGTTTGTGCCTGGCTGGGTGCATTGTGGTTTACCAAAGCCATAAAAGATGATGACTTATATCAACAATTAGTTGACAGATTTGAACCTTTATTTACCACAGAAAAACATTTGTTGCCCGAGATGCGTCCCAAGGCACATAATGTAGTGGACTGGTATGTTTTCGGGGCAGTTCCTCTTGAAATATACAAAAGAAATAAAGATCCGAAATACTTGGATCTCGGATTGAAATATGCTGATGGTCAATGGATCCTGCCGGAGAATCCGAACATAACTGAAAAGGAATGGCATGACAAAGGTTATTCGTGGCAAACACGTTTATGGATTGATGATATGTTTATGATAACAGCCGTACAGGCTCAAGCATATCTGGTTACCGAAAATCAGGAATACATGGATCGTGCAATAGAGGAAATGGTACTCTATCTTGATGAAATTCAACGTGAAAACGGATTATTTTATCATGCACCTAACGCACCGTTTTTCTGGGGACGCGGAAATGGCTGGATGGCGGTTGGCATGGCTGAGATGTTAAGAATGATGCCTAAAGACCATCCTCATAAACCAAGAATTCAAAAAGCATATTTAAGCATGATGGAGACCCTTCTTCGCTATCAGGCGTACGACGGCATGTGGAGACAACTGATTGATGATCCGACTTCATGGAGAGAAAGCTCTTCTTCTGCTATGTTTACATATGCCTTCCTTACCGGTGTAAAAAATGGATGGTTAGATAAAAAAGTATATGGAGCTGCAGCACGTAAAGCATGGACTGCATTATTAACATATCTGGACGAAAACTATAATTTGCGTGAAGTATGTATGGGTACCGGAACTAAAAACAGTTACACCCATTATATAGAACGTCCGCGTCAGACCGGAGATTTACATGGACAAGCTGCATTATTATGGTGTGCATATGCTTTGTGCAGTGATAAAAATGGAAATTAACATTTTGTGTCCGGCATCTGTAAAATACTTGTTGATGTCAGACATTTATACATTCACTCTATGAGACATAATAGATTAATTTGTTTATTCTTCATTTTTACGTTGATTGGAATTTGTTTTTCAAGCTGTGAAAACAATATTGATGAACCTGAAGATGAAGAAAACAAAGAAGTTGTTAAAGAAAACTTTGATCTGGAAAACTTCCCGGTCGATGCACAACCAGAGGAAATTGGTATTGGTTTAACGACACGTTTTCTTACACTTGGGCGACATTCTTTTTGGGGAAGTATTACTTCTGACAAAACTGCCAACCATATCACATATCCTGATGTGTGTACATGGTTGGGAGCATTATGGTTTACCCGGGCTATCAAAAATGAACAACTTTACAATCAAGTAGTCAGCAAATTTGATTTATTATTTACCACAGAGAAACATTTGCAACCAAGCTTAAATCCATCCGCAGGAAATAAAGTTGATTATTATGTTTTTGGAGCTATTCCTCTTGCAATATACACCACTAAAAAAGACGATAAATATCTGCAATTAGGATTGAAGTATGCCGACGGACAATGGACTTTGCCAGACAATGCCTCGCAAACTGAAAGGGAGTGGCATGAAGACGGTTATTCGTGGCAGACACGTCTTTGGATTGACGATATGTTTATGATTACGGCACTGCAAGCTCAAGCTTATTTAGCCACAGGAGATGAAAAGTACATCGAACGTACAGCTCGTGAAATGGTGCTTTATTTAGATCGCTTACAACGTGAAAACGGTTTGTTCTTCCATGCACCAAGTGCACCATTCTTTTGGGGAAGAGGCAATGGATGGATGGCAGTCGGTATGACAGAAGTGTTGAGGATACTTCCTCAAGATTCAAAATACGACGAATATCGAGATAAGATAATGGAAGGATACAAAAAAATGATGGAGGGATTATTTCGTTATCAGATTGCCGATGGCATGTGGGGACAGTTAATTGATAATATGTCCTCCTGGAAAGAAACCTCAGGAACGGCAATGTTTACATATGCCTTTATTACCGGCGTAAAGAACGGCTGGCTTGACAAAGAAAAATATGGTGCAGCTGCCCGTAAAGCATGGCTTTCATTGCTGACTTACTTAACTGATGATTACGATTTGCGTAATGTATGTGAAGGAACCGGTGAAAGAAATAATTATCAATACTATCTAGACCGCAAACGACTAACTGGTGACTTGCATGGTCAAGCTGCACTTTTATGGTGTGCTTATGCATTGACAAATTCTACAGAAACAAAAGAAATACATGAGAATAATTGAGAATAATAACTTATTTAAAAATAATGCTTATGACGTAAACACACTAGGACATATTATCGTTTTAACGTTCTCGAAAAACGTTAGGTATTTTAATAATTAACTAAATTTCAAGGTGTAACTTTAAACAACAAAAAACACATGGGAAATATTCGAAAAAAAACTATACTAGACCTATCTAATAGATTGTGTATTGTAGTATTTGCAACACTTATGTTTTTTATAGCAACAGAGGCCGTCTTTTCACAAAGCACTAATCAACAGGGGAAAAAACGTATTACCGGTATTGTGACGGACACCAATGATGAGCCATTAGTTGGCGCCACTATACAAGTACTGAACTCAAGCAGTGGGACGATTACCAATATTGACGGCTTGTACGTGATTGACGCCTCCGACTCTGATGTATTGTCTTTTAGCTATGTAGGTTATTTAAAACAAGATATAGCTGTACGAGGCAAAGAGAAAATAAATGTAGTGTTGGAACAAGATGCTCAAATGTTCGAAGAGGTTGTAGTGGTAGGTTATGGACAACAAAAAAGAGGTGGAGTAGTAAGTTCTGTGAGTACTATCACTTCGAAAGAACTGCTTGCTCCTACAAGTAACATTACTAACAATTTAGCCGGTCAGCTTGCGGGCTTGATAAGTATTCAACGTTCAGCTGAACCAGGCCGGGATGATGCTGAGTTTTGGATCCGTGGAATCAGCACTTTTAAAGGTGGAACAACACCCTTAATTTTAGTGGATGGAGTTCCCCGGGAAATCAGCAACATCGAACCGGATGAAATAGAAACATTTACCTTGCTGAAAGACGCCGCTGCAACAGCTGTTTATGGGGCTGAAGGTGCAAATGGAGTAATTTTGGTTACCACCAAACGAGGTACTATTTCAAAGCCCAGAATTTCATTTCGTGCCGAGTATTCAACTGCTACACCACAGCATCTTCCGGACTTCGTCGATTCCTGGGAATATCTTGAACTTGCCAACGAAGCAGCATTCAATGATGGACAAGATCCGTACAAGCTTCAATCTGAAATTGATTTATATCGTAGTCAAACTGACAATGATCTTTATCCAAACACCAACTGGATGGATGAGTTAATTGACAAAACTGTAAACAATCAGCGTTATACATTGAATTTCCGTGGAGGAGCCGAAAATGCCAAGTATTTTGTATCTATGGCTTACCTTCAACAAGATGGTGTTTTCAAGGATAATCCGATGGGTAAATATGATAGTGATTTCGGATATGAAAGATATAATCTGAGAAGTAATATAGACTTAAAGGTCAGCAGAACAACAGATTTAAATATCGATTTATCCGGACAATATATCAACAGGCTTACAGCAAACCGTTCTCCAGATGATATATTCTCTTTCATGCTGCATACTCCCTCTCACCTTTTCCCCGCAATATATAGCGATGGAACTTTAGCAACTTATGCCAAACAAAGTGATGCGAATAATCGAAATCCATTCAATATGTTATACAACCAAGGGTATCGTAAAGAGTTTGGTACAAGAATCCAATCCAACGTAGGTTTGACACAAGACTTAAATTTCATCACCCCGGGATTAACTGCAAGAGGAAAAGTCGGCTTTGACTATGACGGAAACGCAGCAACCCTTCGTAACTACTGGCCTAGCTTATATAATGCCACCGGACGTGATGCTGAAGGTAATCTTGTATTTACAACCTCTGTTTCGGGCGCACCTGAATTGGTCGATCCTGAATTTACTTCAACAAGTTCTTATCGCAAGATATACATTGAAGGATCAATTAATTACTCCAGAATTTTCAAAGAGCATACAGTGGGAGGTATGTTACTTTATATGCAAAAAGAAAATCAGGAGAGTAGCGTAGTACTCCCATATAGAAAACAAGGTGTCGTTGGGCGTGCTACCTATTCATATGATGATCGCTACTTTATCGAAGGGAACTTTGGTTATACGGGTAGTGAAACATTTGCAAGCGGCAAAAGATTCGGATTCTTTCCGGCAGTAGGGTTGAGCTACTATGTTTCTAACGAACATTTTTACCCATCTGCCCTAAGAGAAGTGATGAATAGTGCCAAGCTAAGACTTTCTATGGGTCGAACCGGTAATGATGACACAGGAAGTGCGCGTTTTCTCTATCGCCCTACCTTTTCAACCAGCGGATACAATTTTAGTCAGGGAATTAGTACGTCAGGAGGAACAAATGCACTGGGTGCAGGAATCTTTGATCAGCGATTTGAAAATCACACCATACATTGGGAAATAGAAAACAAACGCAATATCGGACTTGATTTGGCTTTCTTTAAGCATGCAATAGACATAACAGTCGATTATTTCAATAACCTTCGTACGGATATCTTATTAGAACGTAATACGATCCCGGCTACTGCAGGTTTTCATGCAAAACCCTGGGAAAATTATGGTAAGGTTCGAAATTGGGGGCTCGATGGAAGTTTAAATGCCCGCCATAATTTTGGTGACGTACGAGTGAGTGCAAGAGGAACTTTTACGTTTGCCAGGAATAAAATTATTGAATACGATGAGTTACCTCAGGAATATTGGTGGCAGGAAGTAACCGGAACAAGGGTTGGGGAACGCGAGGTTTATATTGCTGAAAGGCTTTATACTGAAGATGATTTCATTAGAACAGAAAATGCTAACGGGACATATTCCTACGAACTGAGACCCGGTCTGCCTGTAGTTGCTTTAGGTGGAATCATTGGACCCGGTGACATTAAATATGTTGACCTGAACAATGATGGTATTATTGACAGCAAAGACAAAAAAAGAGGTGTTGGACATCCCTATAATCCCGAAATAAATTATGGTTTCGGTTTAAATGTGGAATACAAAGGTTTCTATGTAAGTGGTTTTTTCCAGGGAACAGCAAACACTACCATACTTTTAAGTGAAGGAAATAATACTTTTTGGCCATTCAACTGGGGAATTGAAAAATCAAATTATCGTAAAGACTTTTTGGACAGGTGGACAGCAGACAACCCGAAACAGGATGTTTTGATGCCACGTCTGCACGTTGGATATGCAAATAACGTTAACAAAGAACCAAGTTCATGGTGGTTAAAAAATGGTAACTTCCTGCGTTTTAAAAACTTAGAAATTGGATATAGCATCCCCAAAAACATCATGCAAAAAATGAGATTAGAGCAAGCCAGGGTATATTTGCTGGGGCATAATCTACACATATGGGATCATTTTAAGTTATGGGATCCTGAAATGGGAAATCGTAATAAAGGTAATAGCTATCCAATGTCTCGTACATTTACTTTGGGACTTGAGTTAAACTTCTAAAAACAACATGGTATGAAACGAACATGAACTAATTTAATCAATTATTCCACCCAAGTGGATGAAAATTAGTTCATCGAGAGTTCCATACGACAACTAAAAATAAAATTTAAACGTATGAAATCGAAAAATATAAAAATATTAACTACAGTTTTTATCTTCGCATTGTTTTCTTCATGCAACTATCTGGATGTATCTGACGAGTTGGCAGGTGGTATTACTGATATTTCGCAGGTTTTTAACAATGTTGACAGAACAAAAAGATGGTATTCTCAGGTTTATAATAATATACCTGATTATTCTCGAATGTGGGCCACACCGGGAATGGGAAATATCTGGTCTTTCTATGCAGATGAGCTCTATTCAAGAATTGCAAATAACTCCGGTAAATACACAGAATGGAACTCTTCCAATACTAACTCTGAAAGATGGTACATACTCTATGAAAGCATCAGACAAGCAAATGTGTTTTTAGAAAGAGCAAAACCCATTACGGATGAAGGCGGACCGGATGCAGCCAGGCTCACAGAGCCTGAAGTAGAACGCTATAAAGCAAATGTTCGCTTTATGAGAGCTGCTTACTATTTCTATTTAATGGAACTCTATGGACCTGTGCCTATTATTACCCAGTCTAAAACTTTAGAAGATGAGTTGGATGTACCAAGAAACTCCCTTGATGAAGTGATTGAGTTCATTGACACAGAGCTTTTAGAGGCTATGGAGGGTATGGAACAAGAACCTTATCACAACAATGAAAGCTTCCGGGCAGTCCCCACTAAAGGTGCAGCATTAGCCCTGCGTGCAAAACTATGGGTTTATGCAGCAAGCCCCTTGTTTAACGGAGGTTTTACCGAAGCATTGAGCGTGACTAATAAAGACGGCAAGCGTTTGTTCCCCGACAGAGATGAGTCAAAATTACAAAAAGCTGTGGAGGCATGTAAAGATTTTATCAATTATGCAGAAGCAGGAAACAGATATCAGCTTTATAAAAACGCGGGTGCTTTTAATCCTGCATTATCAATTTACGAAGTTTTTCAGGAATACAACAATGAAATTATTTGGGCCTCTACACAAAATCAATGGGGAAGACTTGGTGATCAAAATTTTGACACAATGGTAACTCCGAGAAGTGAGCCAAACGGATTGGGAGGCATTCATGTGCTACAAGAACTGGTAGATGCATTCGCTATGGCTGACGGATACCCGATCAAAGCAAATTCATTTTTGCCTGCTTCGCCTAATTATGATGCCAGTGAATCGACTTTTGGAATACTTGATGGTTATGAAGTTTCCAATATGTATATTGGCAGAGAACCGCGTTTTTACAACACCATTACATTCTCAGGGAAAAAATGGCAAATCAGTGGGAATGAAGTTCAGTTCTATTATGGAGGCAATTCTGACAAGTCAGTTCCGGATGGTGCACCTGTAACGGGTTATCTGCTGTATAAGAGGTTCAACCGAACCATACATGGTAACAGCCCGGGGGTGACTTCGAAATTCAGACCATCAATTATTTTCCGCCTTGCTGATTTTTATTTGCTGTATGCTGAAGCATTAAATGAAGTATCTCCTACAGATCCGGATATTCTTAAATATGTGAATTTAGTACGTGAACGTGCAGGTGTACCAAAACTTGAAGTGTTAAATCCTGCCATAGCCGGCAATCAAGCTCTGCAAAGAGATGCAATACGCCATGAAAGGCGGGTTGAACTTGCAACAGAAGGACAACGCTATTTTGATGTTCGCCGCTGGATGATAGCAGAGAACGAACCCGGTAAAGGAGGTCAAGGTGGCGATTTTACTGGAATGAATCCGGACGGGAATAAAGTAACTTTCCATACACGGAAGAAAGTTCACACGCGTAGCTTCAAACGTAAAAATTATTTATATCCTATTTCTTTGACGGAAATGCAAAGAAGCAAGGTACTCGTACAGAATCCCGGATGGTAATGAACCGAAAATAAATAAAATGAAAATTAACTATTTAACAATTGCATTATGACAAAAAATAAAATAGGCAGTTTACTCACTTGTATTGCTATCACAATGACTCTTTTATTAGGGAGTTGTGATGATAATATGCCGGTAGTAAAAGAAGTTGGCGTTGAAAGCATAACTTTAAGTGAGGAACTAGCCAATGGAATAACCTTAGAGGTAGGGGCAACTATTGACATTTCATGGCAAGTAACAGTTTTACCAGAAAATGCCACGAATAGGGCTGAAAGCTATTATTCTTCCAATCCTGAAGTAGCAACGGTAAATGCTAAAGGACGATTAGTAGCTAATGCTGCCGGGACTAGTGTAATATCTATCATGGTGGGAGGAAAAAGTGTTGAATTTACATTAACGGTTGTTGATAAAATTATCATCCCTGCTGTTGAAATTAAATTAGCCATATCCACCTTGGAATTAATGTTGGAGACTACTTACAATCTGGCACCTCAAGTAAGAGTGTTACCACTTGAAGCTAATGACGGTCTTGATTATAGTTCGTCGAATTCCAGTATTGTGTCTGTTAATGAAGAAGGTATATTAACCGGCGTTTCAGAAGGAACGGCAGTTATTACCGTTGCATCCCGCAATGATCCTTCGATTAAAGATGAACTGACTGTTACTGTGATAACTTTCAGTGGAGATTATCCTCGTTCACAGTGGACTATGACTGCGTCTCATGACTTGTTTAAGTCAACCAACGACACAGAAAAGAACTCTCTTTTAGCTGCTTTCGATGGCGACCTGACAACTAACTTCTGTTTGGTGAGACCAGGAAAAGGCTTTGGTACTGCGCCAAGGGTGGACGTTCCATCCGGAGAAGCCATCTACTTCATTGTGGATATGAAACAATCCCAATCAGTAAACTATTTCAGAATACGTCACAGGAATACTAATGAGGTGTTTATCAGATGGTATGGCTTTGATCAAATATTAGGTAGTAATGATGGTGAAAACTTTACACTCATTGCTTCTAATATTGTGATACCTGATGCAGCCAATGGACCGCAGCAAGAATCTCCAAACATTCCGATACCCAGATCCAGTTACAGGTATCTGAAATTCTATGCTGAAAGTGCTGCTTGTTTCTATCAGTCTTCCTTTACATCACAAGGAAGTACGGTTCAAATACAAGAGTTGTACTTAGGTTTGAATCCTTAAAGAATCTGGCGGTGTCTCATAAGTGTCCAATGCTGTGTTACTTTCGATGGTTGCTCTCAATCTCAGTGCCTTGCATTTGGACACTTCTAAGACACCTTGCGGGTTTTGGTTAAATAGTTACTTTTGATACAACCCAAAATTTTAAACAGATTGTTGAAGAACTATTTTTATAAAAACACACAATAATAAACATTTAAAATATCCTCAAAAAACAATACTATTCAATCACTTTTGAATTCTAAATGTTATGAGAGGAAATTCATTACTAACTTTTAAAAGAAATGATATGAAAAAGATTAATTTGCTTCTTGCGTTTGTCTTATTGTTTGGCAATTTCTCATTTGCACAAACATGGGATATTTTGGATAAATCCATGGAATTATGGGATGTTGATGAAGGCGGAACCACCAATAAAGCTTGGTCAACACTTAAGGGCGGTACTATTACTGTACAATCAAATGAAGGATATGCAAATGTGAACAAATCCGGGAAATGGGCATGGCTTAGACCTACTACTGCTATTCCGGATTTGGTAACTAATACTGCATATACCGTTGAGGTCAAAGTACGTCTTAACAGCGGTGATCAGTGTCAAATCTCACTCAGGATGAACAGTGCAATTGATAAGTTTTTTGCACCGATTTTTCTTAAATACGGTGATGGAGTAACGGGTGGCTCTGTGAGTACAGTTGCCGGTGGAACAAGTAATGCATATACTTTAAACACGTCAGACTGGCAAATTTACCGCTTGGTACTTCACCCCAATCATACAAATTATGATATTTATATTGATGGTATAAACGAGCCCGTCATAGCGACCGGAACTGTTGGGTCAAAAACCGATCAAAGCGGGGTGTACTTTGGAGCTGAAAGCAATCAGTCTTGTAACCTCGACATTGAATATGTAAAAATGGGGACCGGCGATTTTATGGCTCCTTATAATGCTGCTTTGAGTGCTCTTAGCGTGAGCGATGGAGTGTTAATTCCGAGTTTTAACCCTGGTGTCACAGAATATGTTTGCGAACTTTATAATACAGACCCCAACACAGTAACCTTATCAGCAACTGCAGCTCATGGTCCGGCTCAAGTTACAGGTACGGGACAGGTTAATTTAGTAAATGGTCAGGCTACTTCGACTGTAACAGTTACATCCGAAAATGGAGCAACAACAAAAACGTATAAAATAAATTATCTGAAATTAGGTGACAACTTGAATTCATTGATTGTTAATAACGATTTTGACTATGCTGCAGCGGGAGTTGCCTGGAATGACAATACTAATCCAAATTATCCTACTTTCCCTGATGATGGGGTGAGTACTTTTGTTTCAAATTGTTTCCGTCCGGTAAGAACGAATATTACTACCATAGATACCCATGCTGAGTTTTACGGATGGCAGTTGTCGGATTGGAGTTATATGTTCACAAATTTAAATGGAACTACTCCTGCTCAATCCATGGGAATTGGCAGTGGGAACGAAACATTCCATAGCGGTACTGCCATGTGGATTGCCGGGAATAGTTCAATGACATTCCCCAACAATTTTGAATTTTATCAAACGATAGATAAAACGAGCCTTTCAGAGGGCACTTACAAAGTAACTTGTATCTTAGGTATTGCCGCTGGACACCTGACTTCACAACGTCTTTTTGCCAATCAAAATGTTCAATTTTTTGGTAATGAAGCGGATTACGAACTGAATAAAACACCGGGTGAAATTTACAGCTATGCAGGTTATGCTCCTACAGGTGAAAATGACGGTAAAGGATTGAAAGTTTATGTTACCATTGCTGAAGGAGACTCCTTAAAAATCGGATTACGTGGTGGCAGCTACAAGGGAGATGGCAATCTTGCAAACACAAATAATTTACCGGGCTGGTTTAAATTAGATTACTTTACACTCGCTAAAGTTGATCCGACTATTGCATCCGATGCTACCCTTTCTGATATTAGCTTAAGTGTTGGAAATCTTGCCTTTTCTCCGGAAACTTTAACATACAATGTAGCACTTCCCGAAGGAACAATGTCTGTTACTCCTTCTGCTGTCAGCAACATACCTGACGCAACGATTACAGGCGTGGGAGAAGTTGATTTATCATCCAACTCCGGTACTTCAACTATAGTAGTAACCGCACTTGACGGAACAACCAAAAAAACTTATACGATTAATTATTCAACTGTCACCAAACTTGATAAAACCAATGAGTCCAAAGTCTTCTGTTATGCTGACGGTCGCATATTAAAAGTGCATGGAGTTGATTCATATACAGTGTACAACGTCAACGGAGTAAGAGTAGCAAATGTAAATTCTGCCGACACATCCGTTGAATTAAATCCGGGTGTTTATATCATAAAAACAAGGAAACCCGGAGCAATGAAAGTTATTATCAAATAAAAGGAAACAACAGGAATTATTTAGTTGATAAAGAGGACTTCTAATTATCTCAGTCTGTCACGCTAAAGTAATGAATGTGATAAATTAGAAGTCCTTGATTAAAATGAATCAACAGGTTAATCATTATAAATTATAAAAAGCCAAAAACAAATAAATATGAGAAAGCTTTATCTTATCATCGTACTATTAGTATTTTTGGGCAATGTTAATTATGCTCAGACATGGGATATCTTGGACAAGTCCATGGCAACATGGAATCAAGATGATGGAAATACCAATAATCAATCATGGGAAATATTCCAGGGTGGATCTGCGGGCAGCGTACTCGAACTAAGAGACGACAACAACGATGGCATCAATGATTATGTAAACTTCACAAAAACAAATACGGGTTCAACTGCCAGATGGGCTTGGGTAAGGCCTAAAGCTGCACTCACCGGCATTATAGTTGGTCAAGCTTACAGTATTGAAGCCAAAATACGTGTTAATGCCCTCCCCGAAGGAGCCACTGAGGCTAACCAATTTTCACTTCGATTAGCAAGTACAGCTACTACACCCATTTTCCTTAAATATGGTGACGGTGTAACCGGAGGCTCTGTCAGCACTAATTCCGGAGCAACTAATGCATATAAATTCAACACAGCAACATGGCAAACATACCGTATTGTTTTGCGTAGTGACAAAAAATATGATGTTTATATTGCCGGTATTGAAGACCCCATCTTCGAAGGTGCTTTAGGAGGTACGAATAACGACCAGAACGGAATATATTTCGGAGCTGAATCACAACATCGTTGCAATATTGATGTGGCATACGTAAAAGTAGGAACCGGAGATTTCTTTTCAAAAATAAAAATTTCTTCGGTCACTTTGTCTCATGACCGCCATCCGGCCGGCAGTGCATCAACAGTAGCTGTAACCGCTAAAACAGCTGCTATTCCCGACGGGAAAACATTATTGTTTTCATTGGTTAATAAAAATGATGCGGAAATCGTTGCTCCTGTATCTGCCACCATATCAAACAATACAGCCACAGCCAATGTTTCTGTTCCGGCAACTGTCCCTGCCGGACAGTATTATATTAAAACTGCCACAGCGGGTCCTATTAATGGGGTGAATGTAACGCCCATAACAATTGCTTATGAAGTTGAAGATCCGGTGTCGGCACAAACTTGGGATGTTCTCAAAAGAGATTTTTCCGTCAAACCATGGAACGAGTTTCCTGAATGGGTTTTGGAAAAAGGAGGAAATGTCCCCAACGAACTCGTAACGCAAAAAGACGGTTATGTGAATATTTATAAAACCCTGGCATATGGAAGTGGTTACTATGGCTTTTTAATTTCTCCGTCAATGACTTTGACTGCTAATACCGCATATACTTACGAAGTTAAAGCACGGGCACATGCCATTGATAAAAATCAATTCCCTGACGTTATAAAACCTTCACCAGGTGCTGTTGGTGGTTATGAAGCAAACCAAATAGGATTTTTGTTAAATAACAAACATATGTCCGTATATATCATATACGGAGATGACAACACCGGATATATCGCTTCTCCGGTCGTGGATGGAACGGGGGTAAGTCCGAGTAGTACTTTAAGACATCAATTAAATACTTCTGATTGGCATGTATATCGACTGATATATAATTCCGATAATACGAAGTACGATGTTTATGTTGATGGTGAACTTGTTTTTGAAGACATACCATTATTTAACAAAACCGGAGCAAACGTTTCTAAAATAGGAGGAGAATCATGGCAACGCTGCAATATGGATATAGAATACGTAAAGATAGGAACAGGTGATTTGGTTAAGGGAGACAAGCCAAGAATTTTATCAGTTGAATTATCTTCTGACAGCCATATAGCAAATAATGAACGTACTATTCAAGTCCTGGCAAGAACTTCTTTCATCGAAAATGGAGAAAAACTTGTAGCTTCATTTACGGCTGAAGATGGAACTGAGGTGTTAAATTCTACAGAAATGACGATAAATGCTAATCAGGCATCCTTCAGTTTAACTATTCCTGCAACTGTACCACTTGGGAAATATGTCATAACAATTAATGCATTAGGTGGTAAAATCGGAGAAGAAACAGTACAGCCGAAAAGTATGCAATATGTTGTAGTAGATGTTTCACCAATTGACACAAAAATGCTTCCTCAAGTAAAAGCAGTCGATTATATCAAGCAAATATCGGATTATACTTATAAAGGACCATCGCAAGAGTTTATTTTCCCATCCATTGTGGACACGAAAAAAAACACTGTTAATGGAAAATTCAAGAATGGACAGACTCCGATAGATCGTTATTATTTGTTTTATTCTCCCCATGAGAATCCGGGAGGCATGTACCTCTCTACTGCCCCAACACTTGACGGACCATGGACAGAATACGACGGAACGCAGGGTATGTCAGCAGGTACGGTGATAGACTACAATTGGGCTGTTACGCAAAGTGACATCATTAAAAACGGTGCAGAAAACCATATTTCTGCTTGTCAAGTAGTTTGGAATGAAGTACAAGATAAATATATCATGTATTTCCATGGACCAAATACAACTACACACTATGCAACCAGCGACGATTTGGTAAATTGGACTTTCGGTGCAAGCATACTTGTATCTAATCAATTCACTCCACTCGGCGCAGAAGCAAGTTATGCCAAAGCATTTAAACATGAAATTCCCGGTTTGGACAACAAATACGTGATCATGTTGATGAATCAGGAAAATCAAATACGTAGAATTTATTGGGCGCATTCCAAAGATGGAATCAATTGGACTCCTGTAACCAAACCTTTAGTTTCACCGGATTTATACTATAAAAAAGTACCGGGAACGGACAGAAAACCCAACTTTGACGGTGGAGGTGGTGGGGCTTACGGAAATAATGCCTCAGGCCCTTTCTTGATGGTGAGAGACGGACGTTATTTCGTGATTTGTCATGACAGTGCGGACAACCTGATGGTCATTGAAGTAGGAGAAGCTTTCGATATGGAAGTACATTGGGGCGAATATATGACTGCAGCCGATGTGCTGCTGTTCCGTGATGGTCAATTGAGACCAACCAGACCTGCTGCAGTTGATTTTATCCAGGATGATAATGGGAAATGGTATATGTTCTTTGAAGCAGGAGGCCGTTTAGATGCTAATATCGCTTATGCAAAAGAAGGAGGTGCCAACGCTGTAATTTTGCCATCAGTTGATGACATATCAGTATATCCTACTATGCCGGAGAAAGGTGAAAACATGATTATCAATGCTGGAAGCGCCAATAAGGTAACAGTAGAAATCATTGATTTGTCCGGAAACAGATTGTCATCAGTTGTAGTGAATGGCTCAATGGGCAGCGTCCAAGCACCTGTGAATCCGGGACTATATTTCATAAAAAGAACTACAGATGAAAATCTGGTGAAAACGTCGAAAATTATTGTAAGATAAATCAATCTTATGACGTAATATATGTAAATAGGGCTGTCTCAAAATAAATATTCAACTGAAAAATTGCAAGGTATCTTAAGGAATAAAGGTCGATTTGTACCCTGTAACACCTTAACCTCGCAACCACGCACTACGGAACTCGCGACCCCTAACATCGAAAGTTACGTAGCAGTTGGACAATATGAGACACCGCCACTTAATTATTTTAAAACTTTAAAACGAAATATGAACATAAGAAAATTCAACTTTCTTCTCGCATTCATTTTATTGTATTGTAATTCTATTTTTTCTCAATCATGGGATATCCTTGATAAGTCAATGGCCAATTACAATCAGGATGGCGGAACTACTACCACCCGAGCCTGGGAAGTATTCCAGGGTGGGTCTGCCGGTAGCGTTATTACCCGGCAAAGCACCTATGTGAATTTCACAAAAACAAATACGGGTTCAAGTGCCAGATGGGCATGGGTGCGTCCTTCCAATGCTCTTACCAATTTGACTCCCCGGACAGCCTATAGCGTCGAAATAAAAGCACGGGTGAATAGAATTGACAAGACAAGCTTCCCCGACACTAATAGTTATTTTGAGGCAAATCAAATAGCACTCAGGTTGGGTAGTAAAAGCATAGCTGCTCCTATTTTTCTGAAATACGGCGATGGAACAACGAATGGTTTGATCAGCACTTCAGCAAGCGGATCAAATGCATACATCTTAAATACTTCAACATGGCAGATTTATCGTTTGGTTTTTAATGCCGACCATGCCAGTTATGATGTGTTTATAGAAGGTATAGAAGATCCGATCTTTGAAAATGTGGGTGTGGCAACTACAGGAGATCAAAATGGCATCTACTTCGGAGCTGAATCTTATCATCGCTGTAATATAGATGTAGAATATGTAAAAATGGGAACAGGAGATCTCTTTTCAAAGTCAAAGATTGTTTCTGTTATACTGAATTCAAGCAGCCAGGTGGAAAACACTGAAACAACCATTACCGCTACTGCTACTACTGTCTTAATTGATGATGGAGAAACAATATTATTTTCTTTGATTGATGAAGATGAAAATATAATAGTTGATGAAGTGGCTGCTGTAGTATCTCAAGATAAAGCTGAAGCAGAACTTATAATTCCGGCAACAGTAGGGATAGGTAAATACTTTGTGCAGGCATCAGTATTAAATGGAAAAATTGGAGATTACCCTGTAAATCCCAAAAAAGCCGAATATCTTGTTTGTTATACTAACAAACTACCGGGTTGGGCTTTTGGGGGGTTCGTACGTCCTAAAGATAAAAATCCGGTCATTGAACCTGACACTACTTCCGTATTCTTCTGCCCAATGAATCAGGCATACGTAAAATGGGAGGAAAGTGACACCTTCAACCCTGCCGCTGTTGTGAAAGATGACAAAATATGTGTGCTCTACCGTGCAGAAGACAATTCAGCCACAGGTATCGGCAAAAGAGTTTCACGTGTTGCCTTGGCAGAAACAACCGACGGAGTGACAATGACAAGACACTCTGCCCCTGTACTGTATCCTGATTACGATATGTACAGTCAATCTTATGAGTGGCCCGGAGGATGCGAAGACCCACGCGTAGCAGTAACGGCAAGCGGAACTTATGTCATGTTTTACACAGGCTGGGATCGATCTACAGCACGTCTATGTGTAGCTACTTCAACTGATTTACTGAGCTGGACCAAATACGGACCCATGTTTGGACAAGCTTATAATGGAAAATATATAAACATATGGAGTAAAGCAGCTTCTATTGTTACCAAAGTTGAAAATGACAAACAAATCATTGCTGAGATGAATGTTGAATACAATGGAAAACAATGGACATACTTTATGTATTGGGGTGAAGCATGTACCTATGCAGCTGTTTCAGATGACCTTGTAAACTGGACTCCACTTGAAGATAAAAATGGAAACCTGTTGATACTGGCAAATACCCGAAGAGGATATTTTGACAGTTCATTGGTGGAATGCGGTCCTCCGGCTGTAATTACCGACAAAGGTATTTTGATGTTTTACAATGGCAGAAATGCCACAAATGCTTATGCTGATCCGCGTTTTAACAAAGGAACTTATAGTGCAGGTCAAATGCTTTTCGACTTGAATGATCCGTGTAAACTACTTGCACGGACAGATGTACCTTTCTTCCGACCCATAGAAAGTTTTGAAAAAAGCGGACAATATGTAGAGGGAACAGTATTTATTGAAGGTTTGGTCTATTATAAAAAGAAATGGTTCCTATACTATGGTTGTGCCGACTCAAAAGTAGGGGTAGCTATTTATGACCCGGAAAATACGGCTGATGGAGATCCGGTTCCTGCTTTTGAACAAGGTAAAGGGATAGCTTATTATCCTCCTTATGGAATTGGTAAAAAAAAAGCATTAATCCATTCTTCCAGCGGGCAAACAAAAGCTACTGAAAGTTCTTTCAATCTGCTATACAGTTATTTGAACCCCATAAAATGGTGTGAAGACAAAAACGAAAATCCATGGGTGATATTTGAATTAAATGATTATTACAATATTGAAAAAACGGTTTTTCGGGATGTAGCTCCCTATGAAAATGGAAATGGAAATGTACCGGAATATTGGATTTATTCAAGTACAACCGGCACAGAAAGTAGTGACTGGAAAGAATTGGTTCACAAGTCAAATCAACACAATGTAAATATAAAAGAAAATAAATTTGATGTACCGGAAGAAGTCCGGTACATCAAATTTATTGCTTCCAGGGGTACGCGCACGGATAACGGTAATCCTGAAAACGCAATTCGCATTTATGGTTTCGATATTTATGGTTCTTTTTCTCGTCCCATTGACAGAGGAAATATAGTCAGTGTAGGAAAAACTGTACTTGCTTTTGATGGGACAAGCGAATATTATTGTCAACCCCTGCATCTCCTGGATGGTAATATCACCAATCAACAAAATCACTGGCACTTTAATAAACCGGGAGCCGAAGATTCATTAAAATATGTGATTATTGATCTTGAAGAGTCCTTTCAGATAGAGAAGTTTGTACTGTATGATGCCGGAAATTTTGAATCAGCAAGCAACAATATAAACGGATACAATATATATCTATCAGCAACTCAGCCGGATTTGAGTTTAATCTCAAAAACAGAAGATAGAAATACAGTTTGGACAAAAGTAGTGGAAGCAAAAAATCGCAGGGATGAGAATAAAAAAACTGATGTTATAACACCCTTTGAGGCACGTTATGTAAAATTAGAAATCCCTCGTTCTCATATCAACACTGCGGTACGTTTATATCAATTTGAAATTTACAAACACGATAATAATTCAAGCATTACACAGAAAGAAAGCAAAGAGATTGAAATAATCCCAAGCATATTAAAAAGTGGCGATAACTTAACACTAAAGAATTTCTCTTCCGGCGAATTGAAAATTTTCAATTCACAGGGCATTTTGGTAGCATCTAAAAATATCTCCGCCGATGAAACAGTCATTCCCTTGCACGTTCCTGCAGGAACATATATTGTAGAATTAAAAAACAATACCGTCGAAAAAACAGCAAAACTTCTTGTCATATAAGATAAGAGCATCTGCATAAAAAGGACATAATACACTTTTGCATTAAACTTTTCCACACTACCCGCTGAATGTTAATCATTCAAACTCGTTTTGAAACAAAGTACTGTAACAACAAATTATAATCATATGCAAACCTACCAAAACCAAAATAGGTTCAGGTAACAATTATGGTTTTCTGATTCCGCCAGCAATGACCCTGGCAGCTAAAACCCCTCGGTGACTGAGCCCGTGCTTCGACAAGTTCAGCAACCATCGAAAGTAACGTGGTTGCTGAGCTAAGTCGAAGCGCAGCAATTAAACAATATGAGACACCACCCTCCCTTTATCTAAACACCACTTCATACTCCATCCTCGCCTGTATGCCTTGCATTTCCCTGGCTTCTTTCAAATATCTGACAGCCTGATACTGATCACCCAAATAGGCTTTCATCCATTTGGTTTCCAGTTCGCTTGTCATGCTTTTCATCAGTTTGGTAGCAAAGTCTTCTTTGGCAGGATATTCCCTGATTTGGTATGCTTCAAGACCAGCCTTGTTGGCAGCAATGGCAACGGCTTCATCTATGCCACCCAACACATCCACCAATCCGTTTTTGAGAGCTTCTTCACCTGTCCAGACCCGCCCTTCTGCAATGACTTTGATCTGGTCGGTCGTCATATCCCTGCCATCAGCACAGCGCTTTACAAATAACTCATACCCATCGTTTACATAATGCTGCAACAATGCTTTTTCTTCAACATTGAAAGCCCTGTTCAAGGAAGGAGCATCACTCAGCTTGTTGGTTTTAACACCGTCGTAAGTCAAACCGAGCTTTTTGTTTAAACCTTCAATATTGGGGATTAAACCGAAGATACCAATAGAGCCTGTAAGGGTGTTGGGTTGTGCTACAATGGAGTCCGCCATGCAGGAAATATAATATCCGCCGGAAGCTGCGTAATCACCCATGGAGACAATCAAAGGTTTGTCTTTTTTCAGATTACTCAAAGCACGCCAAATTTGCTCGGAACCATACGCACTACCGCCGGGAGAGCTGACCCTCAGCACCACGGCTTTCACATCTTTAGCTTTTGAAACATCATCAATGGTTTCCACCAATTTTTCAGAGATAATATCGTTTTTGGAATTTCCGTCTATACCTCCAACAGCATAAATAACCGCTATTTTGTCCTTTTGGAATTTCTTGCCTGATGCTACCTTGGTCATGGGTTTATGTTTGACCAACTTATAATCTTTGCAGTAGCCCTTTAAAATACTATCTACCTCGTCCACATATACCAAAGAATCCACTAAGCCGTAGTTGATGTATTTTTCCTGGGGTTGAAAGGTCATCATTTCATCGGCATAAAGGTTTAATTGGTCAGCGGAAATATTCCTGTTTGCAGCAATTCCATCTACAATATTATTCCATATGGATGTGGTATAAGCTGTCACCTGTTGACGGTTGGCATCACTCATTTTTGTGTCGATAAAAGGCTCAACTGCCGATTTGAAAGAGCCGACCTTGACTACCTGCATATCAACTCCGATTTTGTCTAAGGTATTCTTCAGAAACAACAGTTCTGCCGACAGTCCCTTCAATTCGAGTATTCCCGATGGATTCAACAATATCTTGTCTGCTACCGAAGCCAAATAGTAATTGGATTGAAGGTAATTGTCTGCATAAGCAATCACAAATTTCCCTTCAGCTTTGAAGTCAAGCAATGCATCCCGTATTTCTTTGATGGATGCAAAGCCACCGGTGAGCATACCACCTTTCAGGTAAATTCCAATAATATTGGAATCATTTTTAGCTTTTTCAATATTCGCAAGGATGTCATCCAATCCCACAGGAGCGAGAGCTGATTGCCCTGATAATTCCGATAGCGCACTGCTGAACGGATCATCTTCTGAACGATCCACCAACTGACCCGACAAATCGAGCTGATACACAGTGTTGGGTTTCAATTTGACTGTTGTATCTCCTGAAGCTGCGATGGCACCCAAAATGCCAAATAATACAAATATTCCTAAAATAGAGGCGATAATGATACCTACTATAGTGGCTAATGTGAATTTAAAAAACTGTTTCATATGATTTACTAGTTAAAAATTGTTTCAAGTTGTTGTGAGGAACGCATATGTTGGTAGATTCAACCAAGCATACGGGTTATAAAACGAGGCATAAAAAACAGTACAAAGATAATCAAATTTAGGTATTTACAAGCTTGGTCTCACAGAAAAAGAGCGGTCCGTGTTCTGAGTTCCGGGGTGCGTGGTCACGAGTTCCGGGGTCCGTGGTGCGGGGTACGAGGTGCGGGGTCCGGGGTGCGGGGTGCGAGGTACGGGGTGCGAGGTGCGGGGTACGAGGTCAAAGTGTTGCAGGGCGCAGTCTTGATTTTTTTTGTTTCGTTTTTTTGCATCAAGACAAAAAAAATGAAGCAAAGAAATTCAAACTAAAAGATAAAATCTTTTATTATCTGACATTATTTTACTTAATTTGCTTTTTCAAATTTTGTTTAATCTGATAATTTCAATTTAATGCTTAAATCTTATATATTTTGCTTCGTCATCTTCATCTTGTTTGCTTTAAAAACAGGAGCAGTACCTGCTTATCCTTACCCCGTAACCATTACGCAGCCTGACGGGACAACACTTACGATACGGTTGCATGGAGATGAGTCCCGAAAAATCAGAACAACCGACGATGGGTACGTAATCAAAAAAAACATAAATGGTTTTTATACCTATGCGGTCAAGGATAATAATGGTTTGATTGTAGCAGGTGACAAGCTTGCCAAGGATCTTGATAAAAGGACGCAAACAGATCGGGCTTATTTATCCAAAGCCTTGAATATTACTGATTTACATCAGGATGTTTTACAAAAGTCGCAAAAAATCAAAGCTGCTCCGTCTGCCACGCTTTCCTCCGGCTTCCCACGGACGGGATCGCCACGCTCTTTGGTGATTCTTGTTAACTTTAAGGATGTGAGTTTTGTGACGCCTAATCCGCAAGATGCATTTAACCGGCTGTTAAATCAGGAAAATTACAGCGAAAATGGAGGCACCGGTTCTGCACGCGACTACTTCAGAGCTTCCAGTTACGGACAATTCAGTCCGCAATTTGATGTGGTAGGTCCTTTCACCTTAGCCGAGAATATGAGTTACTATGGAGAGAATGATGGGGACGGCAATGACAAAAAACCGGCTTATATGGTTGTACATGCTTGTCAAGCTGCTAAAGCTTCCGGAGTGGATTTTTCTTTATATGATACCAACGGAGATGGATATGTGGATAATGTTTTTATCTATTATGCCGGTTACAACGAAGCAGAACATGGTCCTGAAAATTCTATTTGGCCGCACAGGTGGGCAGTGCAACCCGGACATAATTATCTCAATCTTCCAACCTCTGTTATATTTGACGGGAAAATTGTGTATGATTATGCTTGTACCTCCGAGTTAAAAGGAAATACAGGTTCAACGATGTGCGGGATAGGCACTTTTTCGCATGAGTTTGGGCATGTTATAGGAATGCCTGATTATTACCATACCCTCGAAGATAAAAATACCTTGAATTATTGGCATATTATGGATTCAGGAGCCTACTTGAATGCAGGAAGAACACCGCCGGCATATTCTGCCTACGACAGATTCTTTTTGGGGTGGTTCACCCCCGAAGAATTAAGGGCTCCCGGCAATAAAAGTCTGTATCCGCTTGCTCAGTCAATAAGCGCCATAGAAAATACTGAAAAACAAGCTTATTTGTTATCTGCAGCCTCTCATAAATTTAATTGGAGGAAATCCTATCCCTAAGGAATTTTACATCATGGAATATCGTAAAAAAACAGGATGGGATGCTTTTCTGCCTGCGGAAGGACTGCTTTTCTGGCATATTGATTATGATCAGTCTGCCTGGGAAAATAATGGCCTGAATAACTATACCGGTACAACGCAAACCCCTGAAAGTCATATGCGGGTCTATCTGCAACCCTTAGAAGGATACACGACAACTCCTGGAACTGCCTTTACTTCCGGAGCTTTTACTCCGTTAACCTGGTCAGGAAACAATATCAACAGGGCAATCAGCAATATTACCAAAACAAACGACAGCATCAGTTTTAAAGTGATGGGAGGCGATCCGGATTTATTGCCAAAAATGACTTCCGGTGAGGTGAGACAAAACTTAGAGTTTCCTGCCACCAAGAAAAACACCGCTACTTATAAGTATTTAAACATCAAAACCAGTGATTTGAGGGGTAATTTAAGCGTGGCGCTCAGCGGGACGGATGTAACTTATTTTACGGTTTCTGTGGAGCAATTGGAGCGGGATGCCGTGAACAGGTTAGCCGGCAGGGATATCCACATAGGATATAAACCCTTGCAAGCCGGTACCCATAATGCCCTTCTGACCATCTCCGGAGGTGGCTTAAACCCCGAAGTGGTCATTCAGCTAAAAGGAACTTGTGTAGAATAGATTTATTTTCAACTACTTGATATAGGAGGCTTTTAATCCTTTGATGACTGCATTGGTAAATCCGTTTGCCTCCATTTCATTGAGTCCTTTAATGGTGATACCGCCGGGAGTAGTCACTTTGTCAATCTCAACTTCAGGATGTGAATCCTTGGTTTCTAACAACGTAATCGCTCCTTGTAAAGTTTGTATGACAACTTCTTTGGCAAGCCGGGGAGCAACACCCATTTCGACACCACCTTTCATGGCTGCCCGAATGTATTGCAATGCGTACGCAATTCCGCAAGAAGAAAGGGACATCAAAGCATTCAATTGGGATTCGGGAACAAGAAAAACTTTTCCCAACAAACTGAATATCTTATTGACAAGCTGTTGCTGCGACTCATTGGCTTGATGACTTGAAATGATGGAAACGCTTTGCTTTATTTCTATGGCAGTATTCGGAATAATCCGGAACAACACGGCCGAGTCACCAAAAAATGATGCAAGTGTTTTTAAATCAATACCGGCAGCAATTGACACAATGATTTGTTTCTGGTAATTGATTTTGTGACTGATGGTTTTCGCAACCTCTTCAACCAACCACGGTTTCACTGCCAGAATGATGAGATCGGCATCTTTAATTATTGCTTCGTTGGAGGTGGCGGTTGTAATATTGGGAACTGCAAGTTGAAGGGCATCAAGGGCAAGTTGATTGATATCACTAACGCGAATGTCGAACGAAAAGTTCTGATTGCTGCTTGCCAATCCTTTGATGATGGCAGCACCCATATTGCCTGCTCCGATTACTGCTATTTTAATAGTAGGCTGTTGCATATTGCTTGTTATTTAATTATCAGAATAGAAAGACAAAATTACATGATTTTATCAGATTACCAACTTATAATTTACCTTTTGCAGGGCTAAAAATTGAATCTGACGCCTGCCAATATACTCCAAGTGCGAACATCCGGTTTGTTTGTGTCACTCAAACGCCACACGGATTGTACAGAAAATATCCGCAAGATGTTGGTAACTCCAACTCCAACTTCCATATAAGGAGACTTTAATGTGCCTGTTTTAGCAGGGAAGTCCAGGATTTCTTTATAAACATCCGCCGTGCTTCCATATAAAAATTTGAATGAAACCAATTCTCTTAAATTCAAAAGGCGAATCAGGGGGATGTGGTTGAACAAAATACCGTTGAACATCCATTCATGGTGCATGGAAACATACTTATCCAACGCAAATTCCATATAATTCATCAAGTTATATCCGTATCGTTTGAAGTAAAAAGATTTACTTCCGTACGGCATGTACAAAAGGTTATAAGGCAATTTACCAATCGTGGCACCGGCATAAATGCTGTAGTCCCATTCTCCGATATCGAACTGATATCGGTGGCTGAATGTTGCACCAATCTTACCGTACGGATATTCCGACTGATTGAAGTTCACTTTTCCTGCTTCTGCATTGAAGTATATCACCGGACGATTGCCGGGGATGTAAATCCGGGTCAAATGATCTTCAAAGCTTTTTTCATCAAAAGAAAAGCGGGTGATCAATGCTGCCGAGTGATGTGTCATCGTTGAGAAAGTCACATCATTTTTTATAAAAGGAAGGGCATCATTTCCAAAGTATTGATGCCGGCGAAAAATCAATTTACTTTCAATGTCGTTGTTCCAATCGTGCGTTAAAGAAAGATGCCATTCTTTCCTCGGATTGATCCTGTCTGAAGAACGCAAACTGAAAAGGGTGTTGGCTATATCTTCATCACCCGAAAGCAAGGGGTTTTCACGCAACAGGAAATCATAATAATCATAATTAACGCGTCTTAAATCATCGGTGTAACCGCCGCTGATCACTGTTTTTTTACGAAGAGGCAGTCGGTAGGAAGCAAAAACTGCATATTTATGTTTTTTATCTCTTAACCCAAAGCCCCAGTATCCGCCAATTTCAATGTTTTTCCACAAATGTTCATTGGTTCGCAGAGGCACACTGAAACGCAGACCTTCTATATCGCTGAGGCGTGCAAGCTGATACAGTTTACCTATGTCAATCTTGCCGGCTTGCACATATCCCGTCAGCACCCCATCGGCAATCCATCTGGCAGTTTTCATCAGGGGCAAATCGTTCATTTCGGCTAATTTTATCTCCAGTTCTTCTCTGGTATATGAAGATCCTGCAAAATCCGCATCCGTATCCGTCAAACCTTCATGGATTGAAACACGCTCCCTTTTTTCAATATAAATTTCCGGAGAAAGATTGGCACTGTCAGCCAGCAATTGATAAGTCATATTCAACGATACCGTAGTATTTTCCGGCATCCAGCATCCATTGTCATGTTGACGGTAATCTCCGGATAATCTTAAATTTTCAATATAGTTCAGGTTGGCACTGCGCGGAAGTTCAGCAACGATTTTAGTCATGGCACAGGTGGCGGAATCAATCCATAACTCTCCGTTGAAGGCGAGGTTTTTATTATTTCTGGATCGGTATCGCAAATAGTATTGCTTTCCTGTATCGGCGTTTATGCTGTCGATAAGAAAAAAGCGATAATATCCGCCGGATGCATTGGCAAGCGGACTGATAAAATGTTTCCCGAACAGTATAACGGTGTTGTGGTAAAAATTTAAATCGCCGGCGAGTCCCCCGGTGAGTTGCTCGAATATCAAATCAAGTTTTTCAGGAGATGACTTGGATGTTTTCTGAATGGTTTTCGATGGAGCGTTACCTGTTTTAATCAATTGTTCATCAGACAAGTAAAGCGGGAAAGATAACTTTGCTTCCTGGGCTGAATCCAAATCCTGCAGGTAACTATCGAAATAACGGAGTGTACGGTTTTTCGATTTTTCTCCGGATAATAACACCACTTGCTGATTATCAATGTGAAAATTAAATGGAGCATTGTAAGCATCGTTCTGATACTTGGCTTTTCTGACACGTTCCATGAGATCCAGGGCAGGATTTTTTCCGGGCATCACAAATAACTCCTGCAGAAAATTCATGTCTTCCCGCATCTCAACGTATAAACCCGTGGTTTCACCGGGTTTGATTCTAAATTCCCGGGTTTTATATCCCATGCAAGAAAACACCAGGATTGATTCTTTGCCTGTGTGTTTGATAACATAAAAGCCATCTTCATCACTCACAACTCCTATATTGGTATTTTTAAAATAGATATTGACGGATTGAATGGGAGATTTATCAGCTTTATTGCGCACATTGCCAATCACCAAAGTCTCTTCGGATTTCACAAATCCGGAGATCAACAAAAAAAGTAATATAGCAAAGTTAAAGCGGATTTTCATCTTTTATCTTTCAGCATCGGATGACATCTGAGTATGGTTTCCTTAAGGAAATGAATGTCGATATGTGTATATAATTCCGTAGTTGTAATAGACTCATGCCCCAATAGCTGCTGAATGGCACGCAGGTTTGCACCGTTTTCCAGCAAATGGGTGGCAAATGAATGCCGGAAGGTGTGCGGACTGACCTTTTTTTCTATGCCTGCAAGTTTAGCTAATTCTTTGACAACGGTGAATATCATTGCCCTGGTAAGCTGTCCTCCTCTTCTGTTTAGAAACACAAAATCTTCATGTCCTTTTTTTATGTTCAAACTGTTTCTGTCAATATTCCACAGTTTCAGTTGACAAATTGACTCGGGAGAGAGCGGTACAAGGCGCTGTCTGCTTCCTTTGCCTTCTACCAACATATAGCCGTCCTCCAAATACAAGTTGGAAATCTGAAGGTTGATTAACTCGGAAACCCGTAAACCCGAACCGTACAACACCTCTATGATGGCTTTGTTTCTTTGTCCTTCGGGCTTGGACAAATCAATGCAACTGATGATCCGATTGATTTCATCTACCGTCAATACATCCGGCAGGCGCAAACCGATTTTCGGACTTTCAAGTAATGCTGTCGGGTCATCGTCTCTTTTGTTTTTGTAAATCAAAAAATTATAAAATGATTTGATGCCCGAAATAATCCTTGCCTGCGTACGTGGATGAACGCCCAAAGAGCTAATTTCTATAACGAAATCTCTTAAATGTTCCGGACCTGCTTTCTCAAGGTCTATGTGGGCATCTGAAAGGAAAGTTGACAACTTGGACAAATCATTGCTGTACGCATCTATTGAATTTTTGGACAAGCCTTTTTCAAATTGCAAGTAATACAAATATTCCTCAAATATGCTCAGCATGTCATTCAGCTTTAAATTTTCTACGGATAAACCGGCATCAATTTACAAATTTTCTCCGGGAGAAGAAAGATCGGCACCTGCACCATCACTAACGGCTGTTCTCGTTCGGGATGCCGGCGGTAAACGTTTAAAGACATCATCTTTCGACAAAGGACGATGGCTGTCTAACCAAAAATAATTCGACAAGTACATAAAATCATCGGCAACCATTTCAATGGGATGAAATTCACCCGTTGTTGAAGAAGGGAAAACTGCTTTATCCATCTTTTTATCCTTAAAATGAAAGATCACATAACTGCTTTCGGTGCGATTTGCCCCCAACAATGAATCATCATGTTCTTCTCTGATGAAATAAATGGTTTCAGCATTGCCGTTGACTTCCAGACGCTTTAATTCGCTGCTGTCTAAAAATGCCGTGATGTCTTTGCCGGAGATTTGATTATAAAATGCAGAGTCCACTTGTTCGATGATTATGGCCGCCTGTTCTAAATGGATTTTTTCAACCTCGCGGTTTTTACTGAATATATGAATGGTCTTGCTTGAAAATTGTTGATTTTCCTGCCACACAACAGGCTCATTGACTAAATGCATGACAGAGTCGCGTGAGGAATAGACTAATGAATCCGCAATTCCCTGTACATCTTCGCGGTAAAACCTGACATTTCTCCAGGCTTCAGCTTCATTGTAAATCGAATCTTTATAGGTCTTTAGGGTGTCGGCATGCACGTACAAAATTTGCTCGGTTGACCAATCAACCAATAGGGCTGAATCAGTGGCAATGCCCAATTCATCTTTTTCATTGTAATACACATAATTACCGAACAAGGATGATTTCTGAACGGAATCATTCAATACAGCTTTGCCGAAAATCTCACCGTAATTTTTAATTTTATCATAGAAAATCGTGTCTCCCGTCATGTACTTACTCTCTTCATTGATCAAATAGGAACGATCCAGCAGCATGGACCTTTCGGTTTCCGTATTGTACCATCCTTTTTGGGTAAAAATGTCGGTTTCATTTTGATAAAGGATATGGGTATCTCCTACCAAATCGGCAATATGTGTTTTTGTGTTGTAGATCAAGGTGTCGGCATCCATTACAAAATTCTCATTGACTAATTTCACTTTGTTCCTGAAAAGTGCATTTTCCGTTGCCGTAGAATATTGTCCCCAAACGGAAGTCAATGTGTTTTCCGGATCAACTATCTTTCCTCCTGTGAAATAGTAAGCCAACTGTGTTGTTCTGTCGTAGTTCAGGCTGTCGGTCGTCAGAGTAGTATTCCGGTTTACCAACCTTGCTTTACCTCTGAGTCGCAGTAATTTCGTATTCCCATCATAATAAAGCCTATCGCCATAGGCAAACAGGGTATCACCCTGAACGATCTTTATATTGCCAAATGCATCGAAAGAGTTGTTTTTTTGGTAAAGATAAGCGCTATCGCAAGACATAACGGCATCGTCATGTCTGAATTTCACATTCCCGTTCAGGACTTGCACATCCGGTCTTAGATCCTGATCAACACTACCTCTGTCGGCATTTTCAAGGTAAATTAATTTGGCGGTTTTCTGGTCGAAAGGAGTTTTAATAGGCACAACCGGCTCTAAAGGTTCTAATTTTTTTGACTTTTGGGAAACCGCCCCTTTTTCTTTTGATTCGGGAGTTTCTGCTTTCGCACTCTGTTGCTCTTTCAGTACTTCTTCTCTTAAACTTTTATGCCGGATTTGAGCCGGGAGATTAAAAAAAGAGAACCACATCGAACCGATAAGAACGAACAGTATATAGTTTTTGTGACTCATAACGGAAGGGTCTTAGTGTTTAATCCATCCGGGATATTTAAAATCACAGTTTTGCCAGGCGGGATCTATGCTGATATAAGTCTCTTTTTGTTTCTTTTCTATCCATTTTGTCAGAAATTCTTCTTTCTTCATTCCCTCATAATAGTTCCTCAACAATTGATAATCGTCAATCAAATTGGCTTTATGGGTTTCGACTTTCGACTTTACTTTCACTACGGCAATTACTTCCTTGTTGGAAGTGGGGTCTATCATAACAAATGGTTCGGAGATTTCAGCAACCTTCATATCGTAAACCACTTTTGCAACCTCCTGAGGCAATTCCTGGTACTCAAATTTAGAAGTTCCCGTCCGTTGATTGAGCATGAGGCCCGCATTCATCGCCGAGTTTTTATCCGAAGAAAAATGCATGACGCCCTGTTCAAATGTCATTTTTTCGTTTCGAATAGCATCAGCAACCGAGTCCATCTTTTGAATTGCCAACTGCTTGTCTTCCAGCGAAATTTTCGGACGCATCAGAATGTGCCTGCAATTAATTCTGTCACCGCGTTTTTCGATTAACTGAATGATGTGATACCCAAATTCGGTTTCAACAACCCGTGAAACTCTTTTGGGGTCAGTCAGGTTAAATGCGACATTGGCAAATTCCGGCACAAGCTGTCCTTTCCCCAAAAAGCCGAGTTCACCACCTCTTTTGGCAGTTTCAGTATCTTCGGAATACAAACGTGCCAATGTTGAAAATTCGGTTGTCCCATTGTTAACCCTTTCCGAAAACTCTCTCAGCCTGTCTTTTACAATATCAATTTCATCCTGACGAATGCGGGGGTGATAACTGATGATTTGCAATTCAACCTGTGCTGGAACGGTAGGAATGCTATCAGACGATAGAGAAGCATAAAAGCGTCTGACATCCGCAGGGGTGGACTTAATGTTCTCTACTAATTTATGCTGCATTTGCTGAATTATCATTTGATCTCTCACCATGGTACGCATGTCTTCACGCAGTGCAACCAAACTTTTCCCAAAATACTCCTCCAATTTTTCTTTTGAACCGATTTGAGAAATGAAATAATTCATTCGCATCTCAACCTGATTCATAACCGCACTTTCATTTGCTTCAATACTGTCTAACTCAGCCTGATGGAGATAAAGTTTTTGAATGGCAATCTGTTCCGGAATGACACAATAAGGATCTCCGTCAATGGATACACCTTCATATTGTGCCCGGATACGTTGCTCTTCTACTTCAGATTTTAAAATTGATTCGTCGCCGACAATCCAGATGACCTCATCAATAATATTATTCAACTGTGCATGAATGTTTGCAAAAGACAAACAACAAGCAAGCAACATCATCAATATTTTTTTTATACTTATCATATGTTTCTTGCAGCTTTTAGGAGAAGACTTATTTTTTGAAAAATTTTACAGTACCGTTTTGCACGGCATCATTATACAGTTCATCTTCAAAATTAGTAATAAACTCTGTTTTAAGTTTATTCATAATGAGATAGGCAATTTTATCTTTTCCGGTTTCAAAAGGTTCCAATTCGCCTACTCTTTTCACCGAATCTATTTTCAGCATGTACTGTTTCAGGCTGTCGCTTGTTTCAAAGAATTTATTGGTGCCCAGGGCATAAGTCAAAGATTCCTGTTGAACTGCCGGCATTTGCTTTGAAATCTCGCTTAAAGGTATCCACCGGTCAGCAAAATAATCATAACTTAATCCGTGCTGCAAACTATATTTCTCGATTAATTCCAAAGATTTCACATCCCCTTTCTGAACCCATTTTCTGACATCAGTCACTTTTGGTGCACCGGCGGGAAGAATTAACAACATCCCTTTGATCAGGTTTTCCTTCAATAAAAGTTGACCGCTGAATTTTTGGTAAAAGGCATACATTTCTTCCTCAGAAGGGTTAGAACGCAACCGTTGCTGAATCAGATTTTGTTGATATTGATGGATGATAAGCGATTTTTTATAGTCTTCCAAAAGTTTGTCAATCTCAGCTTTATCGGTTACGTTGCGTTTAGCGTTCTCATACAACAAGATGTCGGTAACCCATTTTTTGATGTAGCTATCGGCTAACTGAATGCTGTCCGCTGCATTGATGTTAGAAGGGATCACCTCGTCTAACTGATCCAAATAAAGGAATTTACCTTCTACCTCCAATAAAGGCACCCGGCTCTGATCAGGGGTACGGGTAGTACATCCCATCAAAGAGCCGAATAAAATCATCAGCAAAAAACGCTTGAAAGTATGCATCTAACAGCTAATTGACAATCAGTTTTTTTGAATCTTTTTGAGTACTTTCTGATTTATTTTGACCGGATATTTATTTCTCAAATGAACTATCCATTCCTTTTCTAAATATTCCTGATAATCTGCTGTAACAAGTCCGCGTACATCCGTATATTCTTCCGGAGTATCGTTCAACATTTTACCCGCAACTTCAACATAGGGGAATTTGGCATCCGGCTCAAACTCATCAGTACTTGCGAAAATATAATGATCGACAAACTTATTATCCCCTTGCACATACAAACCTTTGTCAATTTTTATATTCACCACGCTGTCATTTAGAAAGCGAAGTTGTTTGTCAATAGAGTCTTGAGGCTGAGAGGCAATGATATGTTTTGCAGCCTGGAGAGCTTCCTCATTTTTGCATTGAACAACACGTCCTTTAAAATGAGGCTTGTCCCAAGTATAGTTTTCCTTGTTCTTTTTGAAGAAAGCAGCTAAACCAGCCGTATCTTTTGAAGCTTTCTCCCATACTTCTTCATTACTAACTTCAAACAACAAGATGCCGTCGTGATATTCATTCATCAACAAACGGAAGTCATCGTACTTCTTTTCCAATTGAGAATCTTCATAAGCCAACAATTCTTTTTCGATGAATTCATTTAATTTTTCATCGATGATATCTTTAGCAGAAGATTTTTCAGTAGAGGAATTTTCCTTCAGATAGGACAGAAAATCATTTTGTTTGTAGGTTTTTTTGGCAAAAGAAAACATGGGCTTCTTCAAACTTGAAGCCTCGGCCAGGAAAGCAGAGTCAGCCAATGTCCTATCCTGCAACAATGTACAAAAATCATCTTTAGCTGTGCCTTTGGCAAATTTTAATTTATAATCCTTTTTCAATTTTTCAATGAAAGCTTTACTACCTGCCTGTGCCCTTTCGTCTCTTTTTATCAAACGTTCTATTTCAGACTTTTTAGCTTCAAATGAAGGAATAGGCTTGGTGTCAATCAACTTGATGATGTGCCAGCCGTAGGCAGATTGTATCGGTTCGCTGATGTCGCCTTTGTTTTGTAAAGCAAAAGCTGCTTGTTCAAATTCAGGTACCATCCTGCCTGTTCCAAACCATGGCAATTCGCCATTTTTAACAGCAGAACCGCGATCATCCGAATTGGCAGAAGCAAGCTGTCCAAAATCGGCACCTTCTTTTACCAACTGACACAATGAGTCGATCTGATGTTTTGCTTGTTCATTCAACGCATTATCGCCTTCCGAAGTAAATTTCATGATGTGCGAAACCAACACCTCTCCCGGAGAATTTCTTCTGTTGGAAACTTTGATTAAGTGATAACCAATTACTGTTCGTACCGGACTTGAGATTGTACCAACCGGTGTATTGAATGCCATGGTTTCAAAAGGATAAACAGTGCGGAATCCTGTAATCCATCCGACATAACCACCATTGTAGCTTGCTGATTGGTCTTCTGACACTTCTTTGGCAACTGCGCTAAAGTCCTCATGTTGCAACCTTTTGGATATCTCCTGAATCTTATTCCATGCTACCAGCGTATCTTCCGGGTCAGCATACTGATCTACGCGAATTAAGATATGACTGACCTCTACATCTTCTTTCAATCTTTCATAAGCTTCTTTTAAAACATCTTCTTCAGCTTTCGCATCGGTCAAATAGGGCTTGGTCAATTGATCACGGTAACCCCTCAATTCATCAATGAAAGATTTTGTGGTATCTATCCCTTGAGATTTGGCTTCTTCAACTTTTAGTTTAAAATTCACAAAAAGATCTACATACTCTTCCAACGTCTTCTTATCCAATACATTATTTGAGTTATTCTTGTTGTAGATATACTCAAACTCCGATTTCGACACCGGATTACCGTTGATGGTCATCAGTACCGGATCTTTTGCTACCAATGAAACAGAAAATAATAATACGGACAATGAAACAAAAAGTGCCTTCATAGAAACATTATTTGAACAAATGATTAATAATATTTTTTCGTTTACGAACGTAAACAATTTAACGCAAACTAACTATATATGTTGTAAAATGATTGATTTTTTAATGTTTTTTTATTCGCTCCTGCTGTAATTAGGAGCTTCGCTTGTGATAATTACTCCGTGTGGGTGACTTTCAACTACGCCGGCATTGGTGATGCGTGTAAATTTGGCTTGATGTAATTCAGAGATGTTATGGGCACCGCAATAGCCCATTCCCGATCTTAATCCACCAACCATTTGATATACCACTTCATACAGTGTTCCTTTAAAGGGAACGCGGGCGGCAATACCTTCCGGCACTAATTTTTTAATATCATCTTCCACATCCTGGAAATAACGGTCTTTTGAACCTTTTTCCATAGCCTCCAATGACCCCATGCCCCTGTAAGTTTTAAACTTTCGTCCGCTGAAAAGGATGGTCTCACCCGGAGATTCTTCCACGCCGGCAAACAAGGAACCTGCCATGATGGTATCTGCACCGGCAGCCAATGCTTTGACGATATCACCGGAATAACGGATACCGCCATCAGCAATGATAGGTACTCCGGTTCCTTTCAAGGCTTTGGACACCTCATATATTGCAGTCAACTGCGGCACACCCACACCTGCAATAACGCGGGTAGTGCAAATTGAGCCGGGACCAATGCCGACTTTTACAGCATCTGCTCCGGCTTCTGCCAATGCCTTGGCAGCTTCTGCCGTTGCAATATTTCCAACGATGATATCAATAGACTGATAACGTTTTTTTACTTCTTTCAAGGTTTCAATAACTCCCCGGGAATGCCCATGAGCCGTGTCAATCACAATGGCATCTGTTCCGGCTTCCACCAAAGCATTAATTCTTTCATATACGTTGGCTGTAACTCCTACTGCAGCCGCCACCCGGAGTCGCCCCCGTTTGTCTTTCGATGCCATGGGTTTGTCCTTGGCTTTAGTAATATCTTTGTATGTCAGCAATCCAACCAAGCGGTTGTTTTGATCAACCACCGGCAATTTTTCAATTTTATGTTGCTGAAGAATCTCGGATGCTGCTTCCAAATCGGTGGAACGGGAAGTAGTGATGATGCCCTCTTTGGTCATAACATCATCAATCTTTGTATTCATGTCTTTTTGAAAACGAAGGTCGCGGTTAGTGACTATGCCCACAAGCAAACCTTCCTGATCAACAACGGGTATTCCGCCAATTTTATATTCTGCCATCATCTTGAGTGCATCTCCCACTGTAGCATCCTTGTGCGTAGTTACCGGATCCGAAATCATGGCATTCTCAGCACGTTTCACTGCCCTGACCTGCCTCGCCTGTTCTTCTATGGACATGTTTTTATGGATTACTCCAATACCTCCTTCACGGGCTATGGCAATGGCCATTTTGTATTCGGTAACAGTATCCATTGCAGCCGAAGCAATGGGAATATGAAGCTCAATGTTACGGGAAAAACGGGTTGTCAAGTTGACATCTCGAGGCAATACATTTGAATAAGCAGGAACTAATAATACATCGTCAAATGTTAAACCTTCAAGTTGAATTTTATCTGCAATAAATGACATAGGGAATAATTTTAAATTTTAATATCCGACTGTAAATGGTCGCTGGTTGCTATGAAAAAATATTGCATGCAAATGTATATATTTTTTGTGAATATTTAAAATGGTGGTTTTTTAGGTAGAGGCAGGGTTCGGTAGGGTAGAGACAGGGTTCGGTCAGGTAGAGACAGGGCATGCCCTGTCTCTACCCGCAACCATCATCGTCTCTACCCGTAACCATCATCGTCCCTACCCGTAAACATCACCCTTGAATCTGTATCCTTTGCGTTGAATTTACTTCTTTTATTTTGTTGATGTTTTTGCGCAGACTTTCGATTTCTTGTTTGTCGCGGACACTGATATGGAAAATCCCTACGAAAATACCCGCTTTTGTTTCGACATCAATTTTACTGATATTAACTCCATGTTGCTCAGAGATAACCCGTAAAATTTCCATCAGCACACCTTTTTTGTCAATACCCCTGATCTCCAGCACTTCTTTGAAAACCAAACCCTTGTGAAAAGTCCATTTGACCGAAATGATGTTTTTGCCGAAACTGGATTTTAATTTAGCTGCAACAGAACATTGTCGTTTATGCACAATGACGATTTCATTTTCATCTACGTAGCCCAACACATCATCCCCCGGAATGGGTTTGCAGCATTCGGCGAACTTATATGTTTTACCGACATTTTCTTCCGATAACTTGAAGGTTTTTCCTCGATTGACACGTGTTGCAGGAACTAACTCGATGGTTTCTTCTTTTTGTTTGTCACTGGTAAAAGGGATTTTGATAAGTTTGGCAAATACATTTTGTGATTTAGGCTTAAAGATAACTTTGGAAATATCTTCCAGATTCAGGTTTCCTCTGGCAGCCTGTATATATAATGCGTTGCGTGTGCTTATTTTGTAATGATTCAGGATTTTGACATAATTGGAGTTTTCGGGTGGTAGGTTGATGGCTGCCAATGCTGCTTCAATTTTTTTCTGTCCGGCTGCAATTTCAGCCTTTTCCTCACGCCTGAATATTGCCCTTAACTTGGCTTTGGCGCGGGCAGTCGTAACATAGTCAATCCACTCAGGTTGCGGAACTTGCTTTTTCGACGTGATGATTTCAACCTGATCGCCGCTTTGCAGGGTATGACTCAACGGTACTAATTTGTTATTTACCTTAGCGCCTATACAATGTTCACCGATATCGGAGTGAATGGCAAAAGCAAAATCGAGGGCAGTAGAACCTTGCGGAATGGTTTTAATATCACCCTTGGGGGTGAAGACAAATATTTCGGAAGCAAACAGGTTTAACTTAAACGTATCAATGAAGTCAATGGCATTCGGTTCCGGATTTTCCAACAACTCCTTGATGGTTTTCATCCATTTGTCCAATTCCGACTCATCATTATCACCGGTTTTATATTTCCAGTGAGCAGCCAATCCCTTTTCAGCAATGTCGTTCATTCTTTCGCTCCTGATTTGAATTTCTACCCATCTGCCGCCGGGTGCCATCACCGTAAGGTGTAAAGCCTCGTATCCATTGGCTTTTGGGTTACTCACCCAGTCGCGGATACGCTGCGGATGCGGTTTGTATATCTCTGTGATGGTAGAGTACAGCATCCAGCATTGGTCTTTTTCGGTCATGCCCTCCCTGGGAGTAAAAACTATCCTCAGTGCTAAGATATCGTACACATCTTCAAAAGGAATGTTGTGGGTGTTCATCTTTTTCCAGACGGAATACACAGTCTTTATCCTCGCTTTATAGCGGAAAGTCCACCCCTGTTTTTCAAGCTTCTCGCTGATGGGAGCCGTAAATTTTTCATAGAAATGATTGCGGGCAACCTCATCTTCCGCCAATCTTTTTTCAATTTTGGCATAAGTTTCAGGATGGTCGTATTTGAAGCTGAGGTTCTCAAGTTCGTTTTTGATCCGGAATAATCCCAAACGATGGGCAAGGGGTGCATAAATATACTGTGTTTCGCCGGCAATCTGATATTGCTTTGCCGGAGGCATGGAGCTTAATGTCCGCATATTGTGCAACCGGTCAGCTATTTTGATAAGAATGACACGGATATCCTCCGACATGGTCAGGATTAATTTTCTGAAGTTTTCAGCTTGTGCAGAAACCTGTTCGGCAAAAACGCCACCCGATATTTTTGTCAAACCTTCTACTATCAGCGCTATTTTAGTACCAAAGAGATTCTCAATATCCTCCACCGTATAGTCCGTATCTTCCACCACATCATGCAAAAGTGCTGCGCAAATAGAGGTTGATCCCATGCCTATTTCGCTTGAAACAATACGGGCTACCGCCAATGGATGCATGATGTAAGGTTCACCGGAGCGGCGACGAATGCCTTTATGTGCATTCTTGGCAAAGTTGAATGCTTTCGTAATAATTTCTACTTTTTTGCGGTGTGATGAATTGAGATAATCGTTCAACAAGGCATCGAACTCTTGTTGAACCATTTCTTCTTCTTGCTCAATAGTATACTTAACTGTTTGTGAGGACATAATGTGTCAGCAGAAAAAATTAATAGCCCGTTAAAAACAACCCGATGTCATCAGCTTTCAAACCGAAAAAGGACGCTATCAAACGATTGACTAAAATACCGCCATACACATATACGCCGTTTCTGAATCCGGAACTTTCGAGGATAGCTTGTTTTACATTGCCGGAGTTTCCGATTTTCAAAAGCATGGGTGCAAAGATATTGCTCAATGCCATGGACCCGGTGCGTGCCACCCTGGCAGAGATATTAGGCACGCAATAATGGATAACACCATATTTTTCAAATGTCGGATCGTCAATGGTTCGGCAAGTTGAGGTTTCAAAGCACCCGCCTTGATCTACGCTCAAATCGATGATGATGGCTCCGGGCTTCATGGTCTTAACCAATTCTTCTGCCACCATAAACGGTTCGGAGTCGTTGATGTACCTTAAATTACCGATGACGGCATCTGCGGTAGTCAACGCTTTAAACAATACCGAAGGATGAATAACCGACGTGAAAACTTGCTGTCCGAGATAATGCTGTATCTTTCTTAATTTATTAACGTCATGGTCGAATATTTTGACTTGCGCACCTAATGCCAAAGCATTGCGTGCGGCTACCGAACCGGCTAATCCGGCACCGAGAATCAATATTTCAGTAGGCGATATGCCGGCTATGCCACCTAATAAAATTCCTTTTCCACCTGCAGCGTTACTCATCAATTCAGAGGCTACGGCTATGGCTGTGCTCCCCTCTATTTCTGCGATTGTGTTCACAACGGGAAAAGCCTTTTGACTATCCTTGATCAACTCATAAGCAATAGCATTTAATTTTTTCGACATCATCAGTTTGATGCTTTCTGCCGACAAATAAGAAAGTTGCAGCATGGAAAAAATAGATTTTCCGTTTTTCATCAGTGCAAGCTCCTCTAAGGTGGGAGGTGTGATTTTTAGTACGATATCGGCACCGAAAACTTCTGCTTTACTGTCAACGATAACCGCGCCGGCTTCACTGTATTGCAAGTCGGTGTACGACATTGGCAGTCCGGCTCCGCGCTCTACCAATACTGTGTGTCCCTCTTCAACAACGATGGAGACTCCCTCCGGTGTCAAAGCCAATCTGGTTTCAATCCTGGGATTCTCACAAGCTAATCCGATCGAAAGACGTGGTTGGCGGTCAATTTCCCGTAAGAGAGCTTCTTCAGGGAATAACATCTTTTTGATATATGGATCTTGCCTCATGGGGTTGTAATTTTTAATGGAGTACAAAACTAAGTGCAATTGTCGAGAATTGCAAGAGGAAGGATGATATATTTTTTTGAACAGCGCAATTGGACAGGAAACAATATAGCTTTGATCTTTTCGTTTATGGTAAGTGCAGTTAGTTAAATTATATGGGGTTATCTCAAAAGTAAATATTCAAACAAAAAACCGCAAGTGCCTTAGAAGTGTCTAAATGCAAAACACTGAGCCCGAATATCGAAAGTAACGCAGCAGTGGGCGCTTATAAGACACCGCCAAAATTAGAAAAAATTTAAATTGATACTGAAATTTTTTAATAAACTTATTTTTTTCTAACTTTGCGGCAATCAATTTATTTTTCATTGATTTTTGTAAAATTTAGTTAAAATTTATAAAAAGCTAAATGTGCTTGTCACAAAAATCACAGATTAGCGTCAATTGAGAATTAATATCAAAAAATTAACTTCAAAAAAAACAGTTTATGAAAAAAATCTTATTCTTCTCGATCATTGCTGCTTTTGCTCTTTCAGCATGCAGCCCTTACGAAGTAACAGAGCCTGTTACAACTGCTTCTTTGGGTAAAGCAACTGTTAATGGAATTGCTTTTGCCAACACAGACCTGACAGACCCTGAGTTAAAATTTGCTCCTGAAGGAACAAAAATTAAGTTTACAATTGATTACGCCGATTTTGGTATCACGGGTACCACCGGAACATTCGCGGCTGAAGCGAAAGTTGGTAAAAATGGTGAGTACACGATTACTTTACCCGCTATTGCTGCTGCCGTAACTTACAAAATTGCATGTGAGGAATTTATAACCGATGAAGTTCAATCTTCATCAAGTAGTAAGAAAACATATGCAGTAGCAGGAGCGCAAACTATAGCAGTTCAAGAAAACTTCACCTACATTAAAAACTTTACTTATGCAGCAGGAGCAGCAGTTTCTACAGTTCTTAATTGGACAGAAACAGGTAAGTTTGAAACGAAGCTTGAATATACCAGGGATGAAAATACTGCTACTAAGGTTGAAATACCTGCAAATACAGAAGTAATCGTGACCATTTCTAAAAACGATCTAAAAACTGAGAATGACAAAGTATTTACGGTAAATGTTGGAACCGCCGGAAAACTTGTAATTGAACACTTATGTCCTCCACTTACAGAAGCTACCAACACACTTCCCTTTAATATAAGGGCAGCGGTAATATTACCTGTAAAGAAGCTTGGGGATCCAGATGATACTTATGCACTCTATACCATCCCTGCAGCATTTTCAAATTATAACTTAATGGCAGGATTTACAAAGGATGATGTAAAATCAATATTGCTAACCCGCTAATAGATTTATCAATAGATTAAAATAAAAATTATGAAGAGAATATTTTTATTAATTGCACTGAGCAGTTTCGTTGCTTTTTCAACGTTTTCTCAGGGCACAGAAGGTAAACAAAAAAAGGATGTCAAGGAATTATTGCCAAAAGCCGGAGATTTTGCTTTGGTCATTGACGCAGCTCCGTTTTTGGACTACGCAGCAGACCTGGTAAGCTTTGATGGTGGTGTTCCTGCTGTATCACCTGACTTCCAATCTTTCAGACAAGACATTATGGGAAAATATTTCTTGGAAGATGATTTTGCGATAAGAGGAAGACTAACCGTTGGTACTAATAATTTTAACAACTACTATTACATTAACGATGATGTAAAAGTCCTCGCCGGTGATCCGAATGCCAAGACAGTGGATGTTTGGAAGCAAAGAGAATCTTTGTATGAATTTGCCGGTGGTGTAGAAAAACGCATTGGTAAAACACGTGTACAAGGTTATGTTGGTGCTGAAGTTTTTTTCGGCTTCTCGAATGAGAAAAATACTTACCAATACGGTAACCCCATCACTGACGTAAATACATTTCCATCAGCAACTGCTATGAATGGTGGTATCAACCTTGCTGCTCCTGAAAGAACGCTCTATACTAAAACTACAGGAGGACCGGGCAAACCGGGCAATAATTTCGAGTATGGACTAAGAGGTATTGTGGGTGTTGATTTCTTTATCACCAAGAATATTGCGATAGGTGGTGAAATTGCATTAGAAGCCCGTGGTCTAAAGGGAGCTAAACAAACAGAAATTGTTGAATTTTGGGATGTTAACCAAGTAACAACTAAAGAAGTCTTGGTTTCTCCGGGAAATACTGCATTGACGATTGCTAATGTACCCATTACAAGTTTAAGCGTGAGTTTTTTCTTCTAAGAAAGAATGTTTAGTATAATTGAAGGGCTGTCTCAAAAAAACGAGACAGCCTTTTTTTTTAAAAAAAGATCCAAAGATCTCGTCACCTATCTTCATTTTTTTGTCTTGACACAAAAAAACGAAACAAAAAAAAGTCAAGACTGCGCCCGCCTTGCTCGAAAAATTAGCGCTCAAACAGCTAAATCGTCCAAACTCGCTCGTTCCTCGCTCAAACAAGGACGATTTTTAACGCTGTTTTCACTTATTTTTCGGCTCATCGGACGAGGTCGGTCACACCAGTAAAAGCACACATCAGAATCCGGAGACATCTTTACTTATGAAACACCCCCTTTTTTTGTTTTAGCATTCAAAAATTTCAATATACTTTTGTCCGTCGTAAACATACAAATCAGGAGTTGTAATTGCAGTTGTTGCATCGAATTGAACAATGAAAACATCAGAATATACAATGCCGCATATTGGTATTTATCTTCAAAATAAATCCGATTTTTTATCTCTTACAGATAATATCTTCAATAATCTTTTGCTGAAAGATTTGGTTGATTTGGAAGGGAAGAGAGGGGAGTTGTTTTCAAAGATAACCATAGACAAACTCATTGACAGAGAATTGAAGCATGATCATTTTGTTGTTCGTTCCGACAACAACAGTCCTTTGCATTGCATGTCGAGCGGTCAGCGAAGAAAGTCTCTGCTACGGTATTTGATCAGTCAAAAACCGGATTTTTTGGTGTTAGATGATATTTTCGCAAGTGTTGACAAAGAGACACGTGCTTACATCGTTGAACAACTATTTCTTATTGCGGACGAAACTCTTTTTATTCAAATATTTTATAGAAAAGTTGATATACTGGATTTTATCAGTACAGTAATAGTGTTAGATGAATTTGGTAAGATTCGGTCGGTTGATGAAAAAAAAGATTTTACCCAAAAATATCAGACTGATAACATTCAACAGCAATCATTTGAATTACCTTATTGTCTAAGCAATTCAGAACCAGTGGCAAATCCACTGTTCAGCCTTAAAAATGTTTCTTTGAGTTATGGAGAAAAAAAGGTGCTGAACGGCATTTCCTGGGTAATTCGTCAGGGTGAGTTTTGGCAACTGACCGGTCCTGTCGGTTCCGGGAAAAGTTCGCTTTTGAGCATGATTATCGGCGACAATCCTAAGGGATACGGGCAAGATATCACGCTATTCGGGCGTAAAAAAGGGAGCGGAGAAAGCATCTGGGATATAAAAAAGCACATCGGTTATTTTACCCCCTCCATGCTGGCGCAGTTTAGACGGAATGAAAGTGTAGAGCATATGATCATTTCAGGCATGCTTGATTCGGTTGGCTTATATGTCAAACCTACGGATTTGCAAGTACAGACTGCGCGTAAATGGTTGAATTTACTGGGTGATTCTTACTGCGATAAAAAATTTATGCAGCTGTCGTACGGTCAACAACGCATTGTCATGGTAGTGCGGGCATTGATCAAACAACCGCCTTTGTTAATTTTGGATGAGCCGACGACAGGCTTGGATGATGAAAATGCAGCCTTGTTCATCAGCATGATCTGTGCAATTGCCAATACCCGCCGGGTGGCCGTCATCTATGTATCACACAGGGAAGAACCGGGATTGAACCCGCAATATGTATACACGCTGATACCTGATGATATGCATGGATCCAGAGGTACGACGAGTGCCTCAAACAGAAAATAAATCGAAAAACCTTATATCACAATGTGTTAAAATCCATTTTTAAATCGTACCTTTGCGCCCGACATTTAGAAGTATTAAAAAATAAACATGTAATTTTTATGAATGTAATTACAAAAACCATCACAATGGGTGATGGAAGAGAGATTACCATTGAGACCGGAAAGTTAGCTAAACAGGCTGACGGTTCTGTAATGGTACGTATGGGTGACACCATGTTATTGGCTACGGTTTGTGCTGCAAAAGAAGCACTTCCGGATACGGATTTTATGCCGCTTTCAGTCGAGTATAAAGAAAAATTTGCTGCCTTCGGTCGCTTCCCCGGTGGTTTCCTTCGCAGGGAAGGTCGTCCTTCGGATTATGAGATTTTGATTTCGCGCCTGGTCGATCGTGCGCTTCGTCCGCTTTTCCCGGATGATTTTCATGCTGAGACTTTTGTAAATGTAATGTTGGTTTCTGCCGACGGCAAAGACATGCCTGATGCTTTAGCCGGTTTGGCTGCTTCCGCTGCTTTGGCTGTATCGGATGTGCCTTTCAACGGGCCAATTTCCGAGGTTCGCGTTGCCAGAGTTGACGGTGAGTTTGTTGTGAATCCCACTTTCGAGCAATTGGGAAATGCCGATATGGATATCATTGTTGCCGCTACCTTGGATAATATTATGATGGTTGAAGGCGAAATGAAAGAAGTGAGCGAAGAAGAATTGTTAGAAGCAATGAAGATTGCGCATGAAGCCATCAAAGTTCATTGTAAGGTTCAATTGGAGCTGATGGAGGACGTAGGTAAAACTCAAAAGCGTGAGTATTGCCACGAGGAAAATGACGAAGAATTAGAAAAAGACATTCGCGAAAAAACTTACGATAAAGTATATGCTTTGGCAACTGCCTGCAATGCTGATAAACATTCACGGGTTGAAAATTTTGAAGCTGTAAAAGCAGAATACATTGAAACACTGGACCCTGAAGTGGCCGAAGAAAAGAAAGATTTAATTGACAAATATTATCACGCAGTTGAAAAAGAAGCGATGCGGCGTTCTATCCTGGATGAGGGAAAACGTTTAGACGGTCGTAAAACTACGGAGATTCGCCCGATTTGGTCGGAAATTGATTGTTTGCCGGGAGCACATGGCTCCGCTATCTTTACCCGTGGTGAAACACAGTCGTTGACTACCGTCACCTTAGGTACCAAGCAAGATGAGAAAATTATTGATGAGGCTTTGAATCAGGGAACAGAAAGATTTTTATTGCACTATAACTTTCCACCATTTTCAACCGGAGAAGCCCGCCCGTCCAGAGGCGTCAGCCGTCGCGAAGTGGGTCATGGTAACCTGGCTTTCCGTGCATTGAAGACCATGATCCCTGAGGATTATCCTTATGTAATACGTGTTGTTTCCGATATTCTGGAATCCAACGGATCGTCTTCTATGGCAACAGTTTGTGCCGGTACTCTGGCTTTGATGGACGCCGGTGTTCAAATTAAAAAACCGGTTTCGGGTATTGCCATGGGATTGATCTCTGAAAATAAAGGAAAGAATTTCGCGGTATTGTCCGATATTTTGGGTGATGAAGATCACCTGGGTGATATGGACTTCAAAGTGACGGGTACCAAAGATGGTATCACTGCCACTCAAATGGACATCAAAGTAGATGGCTTGTCGTACGAAATCCTTGAAAAAGCTTTAAATCAAGCCAAAGAAGGACGTATGTACATCCTCAATAAAATGAAAGAAACCATTGCAGAGCCGCGCGAAGATTTGAAACCGCACGCTCCGCGCATCGTGGTGATGTTCATTCCGAAAGAAATGATTGGTGCCATCATCGGTCCCGGCGGAAAGATTATTCAAGCCATGCAGGTTGAAACCGGTGCAATTATTTCCATAGAAGAGATCGGTGACCAGGGACGTGTTGAAATTGCCGCCAATAATAAAGCATCCATTGATGCTGCCGTGAGAAAGATTAAAGGTATTGTAGCTACGCCGGAAGTCGGAGAAACCTACGAAGCCAAAGTAAAATCCATCATGCCTTATGGTTGCTTTGTGGAGTTTTTACCCGGTAAAGAAGGTCTGTTGCACATATCCGAAATTGACTGGAAACGCATCGAAAGTATGGAAACTTCAGGACTCAAGGAAAACGACATCATCGAAGTTAAACTCCTGGATATTGATGCCCGGACAGGCAAATTCAAACTGTCACGCAAGGCTTTATTGCCTCGCCCACCAAGAGAAGAGAAGAAATAAAATCCTCCTTCCCCTTTGCATCCTAAAAAGGAATTTTGGAATTTATCAAAATCATAGAAAACCCCCGGTTATGTTATGTAGCTGAGGTTTTTTTTGCGTTGTCTTATAAGTGCCCAATTGCTGCGTTACTTTCGATATTCGGACTCAGTCATATACTTCAGTATGCTCCTTTGCCCTCAATCTCAGTGCCTTGCATTTGAACACTTCTAAGACACCTTATGGATTTTGTTAAATAGTTACTTTTGAGACAGCCCCTTTTGTGTTTTCTTTTTCTTTTGGCTGCCCCGAGTTCGGGAACCATTGAAATTATCGTTGTCTGCAAACAACAAAAACATCAAATATTGTTGTTTACAAACAACAAAAATGGCAGAAACTGTTGTTTGTAAAAAACAATTTACTATCTTTGTAAAAAAATAGTCAGAGGTGGAAGCATTATACACAGTTTTTTATCAACAGCTAAATAAAACAAATACGCAGTTTAAGCGGTATTTGTACAAAAAAATCAATTGGGATAATCGGTTGATTTCGCTTTTGGGTGCAAGGGGAAGCGGGAAAACCACTTTACTTTTACAGTATATCAAAGAGAATTATGGAAAAGCACCACAAAAAACATTATACGCCAGCTTGGACCATATTTGGTTTAGCGGAAAATCGCTGTATGAATTAGGTAAAAGTTTTGTGCAGAATGGCGGCGAACTTTTGGTGCTCGATGAAGTACACAAATATGCCACGTGGTCAAGGGAAATTAAAAATTTATACGATGGTTTCCCTGAACTGAAAATTGTTTTTACAGGCTCGTCTATTTTAGAAATCTCAAAAGGCGAGGCCGATTTGAGTAGAAGAGCTGTGCAGTATTTTCTGCCGGGAATGTCTTTTAGAGAGTTTTTAAAGTGTGAGAAAATACTTGATATTGAAGCATATACATTAGAGCAAATTTTGACCAATCATGTTGAAATTGCTCAAAACATCACCTCCCAAATTAAAATTTTGCCCCTATTTTCCGAATATTTGCAAATTGGGTATTATCCCTACTATTTAGAAGGTAAAGAGAGCTATTTGCCCAAATTGGCTCAAACCATTAATGCTGTTCTTGAATTTGATTTGCCTACGGTAGAAAAAATTGATTTCTCATCCATTGATAAGGTAAAAAAGCTGCTTTACATCATTTCTACAATGGTTCCTTTCTCTCCGAATATCACTCGGTTAAGTCAAGACGTAGGTGTGAGCAGAAACAGTCTGCTTGCTTATATTCATTTTTTACAAAAAGCACAAGCCATTCAAACCTTGCAAGAAAAATCCAAGAGTTTCAGCACACTGACAAAACCGGAAAAAATTTATTTAGGAAATACCAATCTATGCTACGCTTTTGCGCTTAGTGGCAAGCCGGACCTTGGAAATATAAGAGAAACATTTTTTTGTAATCAGTTAAATGTTACTGAGACCGTTGAATTTTCCAAAGAGACAGATTTTTTGATAAATCAAAAATATCACTTTGAAGTTGGTGGAAAAAATAAAGGCAGAGAGCAAATTATGGGTTTGCCGGATGCTTATTTAGCTTTGGATGATTTAGAAATTGGTTTTGCAAATAAAATTCCGCTTTGGCTTTTTGGTTTGCTATATTGAAAGTGTTGTAACTAATCATCCGGGGCTGGGGTTTGAGGCGAAGTCCCAAGTTCAATATAAACATGCTAAAGTTTTATTAAAAGCAGATTTTTTATACCTTTGTATCTCAGGTTGATAAAAAATATCATGTAGCGCGCAAGATTAAGAAACACACAATTAACCGATGACAGCAACACTCTATTACTATTCACTTGTAGCATTGTTTGTGGCTACTTCTGTTTTCGGATTGCTTTTTCTTACACAATTTAACGAAAATAGGGCGGCGATGCGCAACTACCGTATTGCGAAGCGACTGTTGGCTGTGGCTTTCTTTTGTGTTGCTATAGGAAATTTAGTAGAACTGTTTGATCATACCGGAAAAACTGCTGATGCGACAAGTCAAGACATTTTGCTTACACAAATAATAACACTCTCGATTTCAGTAACACAGGCGTTTATACTTACTCTTGTCTGCGTAATGTTACTTGACCCTAAAAGTATTAAATCAAAATCACTAATATGTCAGATAGTCGCTATTGTTTTGTATGTTGTTGCGATTGTGGTAGGCTATCTGTTGTTGCCGGAATCGGCTGTTGCGATTTCGGTTTACCTGTTAAGTTTTGGTGCCACATATTGCATTATACTTGTGTACTTTACAGTCTACTTTACACGCCACTACCGTGCGTTCCGCAGAGTGATGGATAATTTCTATTCGGACAACATTGCGGCTCGTATGCGTTGGATTGCCATAGCGTTTTACGGAGCACTTGGGATTGGTGTGCTTGCTCTTATTACCACCCAATATCCCAATTTTGAAATAAGTGTTATTTTCAATCTCTTCTTGCTCTGTTTTTATACATTTTTTGGTATAAAACTGCTCAACTATCCGTGGCAGTTTGAAATAATAGAGATGCCGATGATGGTAGAAGAAACCAACTATGAACAATCACTTTCAGTGTCCGACACTACAACCGAAATTATAAACCAAGATATATCCGGCACCAATGTCAACAGAACCATGGAGTCGTGGATATCAGAAAAGCTTTTTTTGATACCGGGTATTACCATTGATGACTTGGCTAAATATTTAGGAACTAATCGCACCTACCTGTCGTCCCACTTCAACTCTGAAATGAGTATTACCTTCCGTCAGTGGATCAATTCTTTAAGAATAGAGGAAGCAAAACGGATTATAACTAACAACCCCAAAACAACAATGACAGAACTTACCTCTCGCTTGGGCTACGCCGATACAAGCACATTTTTCCGTCAGTTTAAAGCCAAAGAGGGTGTCCAACCCTCTGTTTGGAAACAAACAAACTTGTCAAATTAGCTTTTTTGTTGTTTAGCCACTCTTTTTTGTTGTTTAGCCACTACTTGAAATCCTGCTTTTCGTATTTTTGCAAAAAATAAAAAAACAAAAACAGTAAACTTTATAAACTTAGAACTTTAAACTCAACACAAACACTATGAAACCAAAAAAAACCACCCTCAGGCTTCTATGCCTGATGCTCCTGCTGCTGATAGGAGCAAGCGGCTTACATGCCCAAGTTGATTATCTCTGTTTTACCGCCGATGAAGCGGGTCATGTAAAATTAAGTGTAACCGGCAGTATTACCGCCGATATTCAGACAAGCACGGACGGTATCAACTGGACTGCCTACACCTTTGGTACGGATATTAATCTTGCGGCAGGTGATAGCGTCTTTTTCAAGGGAAATTACCATGGGAGCATTGATAATTATGCCAGATTTGTAATGTCAGGAAAAATAAGAGCCTCGGGCAATATCATGACACTTACCGATGGTGATAACCCGACACTTTCGCTTGCCGGCAAAGACTTCTGTTTCTACAGATTATTCTACAACTGTGAAGCCTTGATCAGTGCTCCTGAGCTTCCCGCCACAACGCTGGCGAAGGGTTGTTATTTCGACATGTTCAATACCTGCACAAGCCTGATGAACGCTCCGGCGTTGCCGGCCGAGACGCTGGCCGAAGAATGCTACGTACGCATGTTCCAAAACTGCTTAAGTCTGACAGAGACACCGGCGCTGCCGGCCAAGACACTGGCCGTGCGGTGCTACAACTCCATGTTCGCGAACTGCGAGGCACTCACGCGCCTGCCGGAATTGCCGGCCACAAATCTGACCGCTGCATGCTACCACAGCTTGTTCAAGGAGTGCACAGGCATTACGCTCTACGAAGACGGAATAGGTCCGACATGGGGAATCCCCGCCAACGCGCAACCCGCAAAGGAATGGAACTTTATCATGCTCAATGGCACGGGCGGCACCTTCACCGGCGATCCGGTCATCGGTACCGACTACTACTACACTCCGTTGCCGGCCTGCCTTACCTTCTCAAGTACGGATACTTTTACTGTCACACCAAGCGAAGTGTTGTGGAACGGACAGCTTTTCTACTCCACCAACATGACGGACTGGGAATCCTTTACCATCACAGGCGCGGCTGCGGCGGACAACGGTACCGGCACATACACGTTGCACATCCGAGGGACGAACAACACCCGCATTAACGGCTATAATAAGCCCGGCTGGGTAATAGATGCCGCCGGGGAGGTTGCCTGTTCAGGCAGTTTCGAAGCCCTGCTCGACTATCCGAAGGTTGATGCCGGTGAACATCCGGAGATGGACGTTTACTGCTTCGGGAACCTCTTCAAGGACTGCGCGGCGCTCGTCAGTGCCCCGCCGCTGACGGCGACGAAGCTGAATACAGGCTGCTACTTCGGCATGTTCCGCAATTGCACGGGTCTGAAGGCAGCACCCGCGCTGCCGGAGATCAAGATGTTCGATTTCTGCTACGCCGACATGTTCCGCGGTTGCACATCACTGACGCAAGCACCGGTGCTGCCGGTAACAGAGCTTGCCAATTACTGCTACCAGTACATGTTCAAAGGCTGCACGAGCTTAACACAGGCGCCGGTGCTGCCGGCGCAGACGCTTGCCGGAAGCTGCTACCAAGGCATGTTCGAAGGCTGTACAAGCCTGGCACAGGCGCCGGTGCTGTCTGCCGATACGCTGGGATCAACCTGCTACGACTCCATGTTCAAGGGCTGCACCTCGCTGACACAGGCACCGGTGCTGCCTGCCACGACACTGGAAAGCCGTTGCTACTGCTCCATGTTCGAAGACTGCATCTCGCTGACACAGGCACCCGAACTGCCGGCACTGACGATGACCGGTAATTGCTATGAGCAGATGTTTGATAGCTGCATAGTACTAGCAACAGCCCCTGAGCTGCCTGCCACAACGCTGGCTTTCGCTTGCTACCAAAATATGTTCAAAGACTGTACGGCTTTGACCGAGGCACCGTCGCTGCCTGCCGACTCGCTGGCAGACATCTCTTACTTAGGCATGTTCGAAGACTGCAGGAACCTGACAACACCACCGGCACTGCCTGCCGACACGCTGGGCTGGGCGTGCTACGCGGAAATGTTCAAGGGCTGCACGAGATTGACGCAGGCGCCGGAGCTTCCGGCTACAAATCTGATTGGCTGGTGCTACAACGCCATGTTCAAGGGCTGCACGGGTCTGACACGTCTGCCGGAGCTTCCGGCTACGAATTTGGTCGAATGGTGCTACAACGCCATGTTCGAAAACTGTACGGGCATCACGCTGTATGAAAATGGAACAGGCCAAACCTGGGGCATCCCGAACGGTGCAGATGCTTCGGACGCGTGGAACTGGAACGAAAAAATGCTCACCGGCACCGGCGGCACCTTCACCGGCAACCCGGAGATTGGTACTGACTACTATTACACACCGTCGGCTACGTCCGTCGGTGTGACTATCAACGGAATTGAGCTTGATGAAGCCGGCTCGAGCGGCGAGGGGTGGTCGTATGTCTTGCCAACGCTTACGCTTACGAACGCGGGGCCGTTCACCATTTCGGGCACCAACACGACAGGTCAGGTGTGCGTCGTCGTCGCGTCGAATGTAACGAGCACGGTCACGCTCTCGAACTTGACGCTCGCTGCAACGGGCAACCAGCAGTGCCCCTTCGCGCTGGAATCAGGAGCCAATGTCTCGCTCTTTCTTGCGGGGACGAATACGCTGACGTCCGGAAACAACCGCGCGGGCCTTGAAGTCTCTGCGGGGCGAACGCTCTCCATCACCAGCGCGCCCGGCGATGACGCGGGCGCGCTGACGGCCACCGGCGGCGAGTACGGCGCGGGCACCGGCGGCGGCAACAAC
>Ga0208694_1000271_pt1 | contig 82639 bp, 82 predicted proteins | sample AD_UKC078_MetaG_FD_184442 | JGI IMG/M metagenome (GOLD analysis project Ga0208694, IMG submission 184442) | Active sludge microbial communities of municipal wastewater-treating anaerobic digesters from USA - AD_UKC078_MetaG (SPAdes) (version 2) | ecosystem: Engineered > Bioreactor > Anaerobic >...
TTCATAAATAAAGTCCCAATCTATCGACCTTTCTAATTTTCTTACCAGGTGATCTTTTGGAACTACTTCTTCTATACTTCTTAGCATCATACTATTATCTTTGATGCTGCTTCTTCTCATTGTCATAGCTTTTACCTCGTTTCTAACTTATATTATTTTATCATTTCTCAATCAAATTAAAAAGCAGACAACCCTTAAATTAGTTAGAAATGAGGATTTTTTTGTCTGCATATTTATTCTATCACACTTTGTTTTACTTTTATATATTAAAAAACGACAATTCTTTTTCAAATTGTCGTTTGTCAACAGGCTGAAAGCAGGTTACTGCTTTTTTCATTGGAAGATTAATAATGATTTTACAAATTTAATTCTGCAATTTCATTATTATTAAGTGACTTGTTTACATCAATTATTTTTTGATTAACTGATCCTCTAAAAGCTAGGGTTATGTCTCTTTCTTCATTGATAAACTTACCATCTATTAAGACATCAATATATTTCATTAACTGTAAATTTTTAATTTCATTAAAACTGTAGCCAGTATATAACCAGATATCCTTGTTTGGATAAACTTCTTTTATTTCTTTTATCAGTTTTAAGATATCGTTTCTATTTGTTTCAAATAGTGGATCTCCACCTGATAGAGTTAAGCCTTTAATGTAATCAGGTTTTAACAGTTTTATAATTAACTCTTTTTCTTTGTCAGTAAATTTTTTTCCAGCTGTACTGTCCCAAGTTTCTGGGTTTTGACAGAAAGGACATTTATGGCTGCAACCACTAACCCATAAAACAACACGCCAACCTAAGCCGTTAGATAATGATGAACTTTCAATTTTCAAATAATTCATACTTTACCTCTAATAAATCTTATTATGCTTTACACGCATTTCAGTTTCCTCAATTTTTCCTTTGTTGAAGGCTGTTTTATAGTTTCCTGTTAGATATCCAGTAACTCTTCTTAATTGTTGAATTTCCTGACTACCACACATTGGACAGCTATCATTGAATTCATCAGTAAAACCACATTTTAGGCAGGTATCATTAGGAATATTAATCGCAAAATAAGGAATATCTTTATCCATGGCATAGTTTACTAAAGTTTCTAAAGCTTCAATGTTATGTTTACTGGTGCTTTCCAGTTCGACATAAGTAATACAACCAGCATTAGAATAACCAGTTAATTGTGCTTCAATATCAATTTTTTCAAATGGAGTCATTTCCTTATAAACAGGAACATGCATTGAATTAGTAAAGAATTCTCTATCACTGACATTTTTAATCACACCATATTTTTCTACAAATTTATTTAAAGCTGTGTAACATAAGTTTTCTGCAGGAGTATAATAAACTCCAAAGTTAAGTTTATATTGTTGCTTGAACTGGTCACATCTATCTTTAAATAATTGCTCAATACGTTTTGCCAGCTGCATACCTTCTGGTTCGGTGTGATCTTTTCCAATTAAAAGTTGAAGTGTTTCAGCCAAACCTAGTTGTCCAATAACTATTGTTCCATGTCTTAAGGCACTTCTGATACCTTCTTCTGGTATATAGCCTTCCATAGTGTTGTTTTCATACATGAAATTAGCACTAGATGCTGGTTGAGAAGCAATCCATTCAAATCTTTCTAGTAACATGTCTCTAGCTTCATGTATTTTTTTATCCAACAATTCCATAAATTTTTCAACATCTCCTTTAGCTTGCATAGCCAAAGTAGGCATAATTATTGTGACAGGACAGATATTACCTCTTCCATCTTTTGTTTGTTCTAAACCATTGATGTCATATCCATTGCTTGTTCGACAACCCATTGTGCTTAAATAGGTTTTTGGATCATTGATATCATAACCAGCATTATTTGACCAATCAACATTGACATAGTTAGGATAAAGTCTTAAAGAGGTTGATTTCAAGGCTAACTTAAATAAATCATAATTAGGTTCTCCTGGCTTTCTATTTACTCCTTTCATGCATTGAAAGATCCCACAAGGGAAAATAGGAGTTTTACGTAAAGCACCTAAACCTTCAATTGAAACTTCTAAGAGGGCTTTTGTTACCATTCTACCTTCTTCTAAAGTACAAGTTCCATAGTTGATAGAAGAGAAAGGTAACTGCTGACCGCTTCTTGATTGCAGAGTATTTAAGTTATGATACATTGCTTCCACTGCTTGATAAGTTTCCTTTTCAGTCATATCATAAGCATATTTATATGCTTTAGAATATTTTTTATATCTTTCATCATTGATAGAAACATCTTTAGCTTCTTCTTTTCCAAAATCTAAAGAACCCTCTTCAACATATTTAAGACCGTTTTTAAAATGTTTATAGAAAGAATATCTAACAAAGGGAACCATTGTCCAATCTAGATGAGTAGCACTAACACCACCAAATTGTTGTAAAGATTGCAACTGCATAATCACAGCTACCAGTTGCATGGCGGTATTGATTGATTTTGGTGGTCTAACATCACATTGTCTGGTGGTAAAGCCATTTGCCAGAAGTTTATCAAAAGGAATTGATAAGCAGTTATGCATGCCAACTGCATAAGAATCCAAGTCATGAATATAGACTTCATTATTTAAATGATTATTTCTAGCCATTTCACTCATACAGTTATAAAGAGCATAATCCTTCATTACAACTCTATTGGCTTCGTTCATTCTTCCTGAAAAAGACTTTTCATCCAGGTTAGCATTTTGATTTTCCACATTGGTCGCATTTAATTTCTCTGAAATATCAATCATCAGTTTAGATTTACTCTGTCTGATTCTTTCTCTATCATAACGATAACGAATATATTTTCTGGCAACATCAGTTAATCCTGAAATCATCAGTTTAGCTTCTACCAAATCTTGTAGCGTTTCAATTTCAATAATTTTTGTATTGTTTAAAATTAATTCTTGTTTTATTTCACTAGCAATTTCCCAGGCTACGTGATTTTTATCAGTTACATTAGCACTGTTTAAAGCAGCACAAATAGCATCATAAATCTTTTCACAGTTGAATTGTTGTAACTTACCATTTCTTTTTCTTACTTTCATAATACCCATCCTTTCCAAAATAAAAGCCATACTTGGGGATGGCAGAAAATTAAAAAACTTGTTTTCTTATCCCCAGAAGAAACGACTAGAATCATTATGGCAGGTCTACCGACTTAGCTTCATTTTACTTTTCAGTCTTCTCACACATTTAGTGCAATGACATCTTTGAATTTCATCCACATCACGGTTGCTGGGACAGTATAGGAATTCACACCTATTTCCCTATTAAGTATTTTTACACCATTAATGATCTTTTTTATATTATAACACTTAATCATCAGAGTATAAATAATAAAAGATACGATTTTTGCTTTGTTTACAAATAAATAGAAAATATATGAAAATACTTTCATCTACTTGTAACTACGAAAAAAAATGATATGATATACCCATGAAGAAAGTATTAATATTGTTTATATTGTTGTTTGTTTTGGTTGGATGTGATAAAGATAGAGCTACTTATGTTTCTATTTCAACTTCCAAGGCCATTGAAATGATGGAAACTGAGACAGATTATGTTATTTTAGATGTTAGAACTGAAGTTGAATATCAGTCAGGCCATATCAAAGGAGCTATCAATTATCCAAATGAAAATATCAAAGAGGAGATGTTAGATATCCTATCAGATAAAGATCAATTGATTTTTGTATATTGTCGAAGTGGAAACCGTTCAAAACAAGCTAGTCAAAAAATGGCTGATATTGGTTATACTAATATTGTAGAAATTGGTGGCATTAATTTTTGGCCTTTTGATTTAGAATATTGATTTTGTTGTAGACAACTTTTGTTATTTGTTATAATTAGAGCAGTGATATTATGAAGAAAGAAAAAATTCCAAACAAGGTTTATGAACAATTAAGAACTGATATTTTGCTTTTGGACATTAAACCAGGAGAAATGTTATCAGAAATTGAATTGTCAAACAGGTTTAATGTAAGCAGAACTCCAGTTCGAGATGCTTTAATTCGCTTAGAAAAAGAAGGGTTAATTGAAGTAAGGCCACATATTGGAACTTTTGTTACCCTTATTGACTTAGATTTGATTGGTGATCTTATTTATATAAGAGAAAAATTGGAAAAGGCAATAATTAAGGACTTAATTGATACACCTAATAAATTTACTCAACTATCATTAAAAATGAATATTGAAGCCCAAAGAAAAATAGTTGAATCTGATATCGACATTAAAGAGAAGGCTAAAATATTTATGGAATATGATAATGATTTTCACAAGTCGTTATTTAAATTAAATAACAAAGAAAGTATTTGGACATTTTTAGAAGATATTAAAACTCATTATGATCGATTAAGAATGTTTACAGATGATAATTCTACAGAAACATTACAATATTTATATAATGAACATTTTCAAATAGCGGATAGTATTTTTAATGGTGATTTAGAGGCTTGTTACAGAATATATGATAAACATATTTATCATTGGTTACATAAAGGAACAGAAAATATTTTAAAAAATAAACAGTATTTTAAAGGATTAGAAAAATTAATTAATTTTTAAAAATTAAGGAAATAATAGTCAATTATTAATTTGAGGTTATTACTTCCTTTTTTTATTTTTGATTAATTAAATTTTAAGTGAGATTTTGCTTGCTTGAATTGTGATATAATAAAATTTGAGGTGTAGGTGTATGAAAAATAAAATAATCATTATTGATATGGTTAATGGTTTTGTAAAGGAAGGACCATTACATGACAAATCTATTTTGGATATTGTTGACAACATAAATACAGTTGTTGAAAAAATTGATGGTGACATTATCATTTTTGAAGATTGTCATAAACCTGGTTGTAAAGAGTTTGAAGTTTTTCCAGAACATTGTTTAGAAGGTGATAGTCAATCAGAAACAATTGATGAATTGCAATATCTATTCTCTCATCCAAACTACTTATGTACTATTAAAAAGAACAGTACTAATGGTATTTTTCAGTTCATTGGCAGAGAACTAGCAAAACCAGGCAGATATTATATCATGGGTGTCTGTTCTGATATTTGTGTTTTACAATTTGCGATGTCTTTAAAAACTCTTTCAAATGAAATGAACACTGATATTGATGTAATTGTAGTAAGTGATGCTATTGATACTTTTGATGGAAAGAATCATGATAAAAATGAAATGAATCAGCTGGCAATTGACTTGATGAAATCAATGGGCATTAAAATTATCACATCTCAAGAGGTCTAATATGAAAAGAAATCTTTCAATGCTAATGGACTATTATGAACTGACTATGGCCAATGGTTATTTTAATGAAGGATTAAAGGATAACTGGGTAGTCTTTGATTTGTTTTATCGCAAAAATCCTGATAATGGCGGTTTTGTTATTGCTGCTGGATTGCAGCAGGCGATTGAATATCTATTAAATATTAAATTTAACGATGAAGATATTGCTTTTTTAAGAGAAAAAAGAATATTTTCAGAAGAGTTTTTAAACTATTTAGCTAATTTTAAATTTAGTGGAAATGTCTATGCCGTTGAAGAAGGAACAATAGTCTATCCAGATATTCCATTAATGACAATTGAAGCACCACTGGTAGAAGCTCAAATTATCGAAACGATGTTGCTTTTAACCATCAATCATCAATCTTTAATAGCAACAAAGGCTAATAGAATCGTTAGAGCTGCTAAAGGAAGAAGTGTTATGGAGTTTGGTGCTAGAAGAGCTCAAAGTTATGATGGAGCCATTTTAGGTTCTAGAGCTTGCTACATTGGTGGAGTGGATTCAACAGCGACGTTAATTGCTGATCAGTTATTTGGTGTTAAAGCAGTTGGTACTATGGCTCATTCTTGGGTGCAGTATTTTGACAATGAATACCAGGCTTTTTTAACTTATGCCAGACAATATCCAACAAGTTGTACTTTATTAGTAGATACCTATGATGTTTTAACTAGTGGTATTCCAAATGCCATAAAAGTACATAATGAATATTTAAAACCAAAAGGAGAAAAACTATTAGGTATACGTCTTGATTCAGGAGACTTAGCTTATCTTTCAAAAAAGGGAAGAAAAATGTTAGATGAAGCTGGCTTAATAGATACCAAGATTGTTGTTTCTAACAGTCTTGATGAATATACTATTCAGTCACTTTTAGAGCAGGGAGCAAAAATTGATAGTTTTGGTGTTGGTGAAAGAATGATTACCTCAAAATCAGAACCAGTATTTGGTGGAGTTTATAAGATAGTTGCGATTAAAGAAAATGATAAATATATACCTAAAATTAAAATCAGTGAGAATATAGAAAAAATCACAAATCCTTGTTTTAAAAAGGCTTATCGAGTATACAATGAAAAAGGGATAGGTTTATTTGATTTTCTAGCTTTACATGATGAAAAAATTGATATTAGCACTACCAAGTTTATTGATGAAAAAATGCCTTGGAAAAAAATTGAAACAAATCCTCAGTGGACAGTAAAAGAGTTGCAGGTAAAAGTAATTGAAAATGGAAAGCTTATCTACGATTTACCAACTTTAAAAGAAATCAGAAATAAAGTAATTGAAAATCTGAAAACTGTTTCAGAAGAAGAAAAACGTTTTAAAAATCCACATCATCATTATGTTGATTTAACCTTGGCTTTATATGCAAAGAAATGTGAACTATTATACAGCGAGGAACATTAATGAATATTGTTTATTGTGGTTCATTTAATCCAATTACAATGGCTCATCTTTTAATTGCCCAAACAGCTCTTAATTTATTAAAGGCTAAAAAGGTAATTTTCATTCCAACTTCATCTTTATACTTTAAAGCTGGATTAATTGAAGATGAAGAAAGGATAAAAATAATTAATCTGGCAATAGAAGATAATGCTAAGTTTGTTTGCAGTGATATTGAATCAAAGTATGCTGTAAGAAATAAGAAACAATTAAAAACCATTGAAACTTTGAATTTATTAAAAAAAGATTATGATAATTTAGCTCTTTTAATAGGAATGGACAATTATCATACTTTAAATAGTTGGTATAAAGCTGAAGAACTAGTAAAGAATTATAAAATTATTGTTTATCCTCGTATTGGAGAAAGTTACGATATTGAATCATTAGATTTATATCAGAAATATCCAGATTCTTTCATCTTTTTGGATACTACTTTAACTAGTAATATTTCCTCTTCTTTGGTAAGGGAAAATTATAAAAATAATATTAGTAATAAATATCTGGTTAAAGATGAAGTAGATGACTATATTTTGAAAAAGGAGATCAAATTTTAATGAAAGATTATTTAATTAAATTTGAACAAGATAGTGATAAACATATTAAAGATATTTGTGACAATATCTATAATTTTTATCAGAGTACTGGTAGCAGTGGCTTTGTTATTGGGATGAGTGGGGGACTTGACTGTGCCTTAGTAGGTGCTTTAGTTTCTAAAGCTAATGTGCCTATTATAGCTATTACTATGCCTTTTGAAGCAGATAAATCAAGTCAACGATTAAAGGGTATAGAACATGCTAAAGAGTTATGTCAAGCTTTTAATATTCCTCTTTATACTATTGATATAACAGAAGCAGCCAATAGTATCTATCGACAGGTAGAAGAAAAAAATGAACTTGACTTTGTCAATGAAAGACTTGCCAGAGCAAATGTTTTACCAAGACTGAGAATGACAAATTTATATCTGTTAGCTCAATTAACCAATAGGTTAGTTATTGGTACGGGCAATTTAAGTGAGATAGTTATGGGTTATTTTACCAAATGGGGTGATGGGGGTTATGATTATAACCCAATTAAGCATCTAACTAAATCAGAAGTATATATTTTATCAAGAAAAATAGGAGTGCCTACAAGTATCATTAATAAAACACCATCAGCTGATTTATGGGATAATCAAAGTGATGAAACAGAAATGGGTATTAGTTATAATGATTTAGATACTTTTATTTTGACAGGTAAAGGAAGTAAAGAAACAAGAGAATTGGTGAAAAAAGCACTTAAAAGAAATAAACATAAATATTTCTTTAATTTAATTGAACAATTAGAGAAATACAAGTGGTTAGAAGATATTATTCAGTAGAAAAGAGGAATTAAAGATGAAAGTTATCTCAACAAAAAAAGCTCCTGGAGCAATAGGACCATATTCACAAGGATATATAGCTAATGGTTTTGTCTATACTTCAGGACAACTTGGAATTGATCCAGAAACTGGAAAGCATGAAGATTGTGTTATTTGGCAAACAGAAAAAGCTTGTCAAAATGTAAAGGCTATTTTAGAAGCAGCTGGAACAACTTTAGATAATGTTGTTAAAACCACTTGTTTTTTAGCAGATATGAATGATTTTGCTGTTTTTAATGAAGTGTATGCTAAATATTTTACTTCTAAGCCAGCAAGAAGCTGTGTAGCGGTAAAAACTTTACCAAAAAATATGCTTTGTGAAATTGAAGCAATTGCCATAATCAAGTAAAAAAGGACAAATGAGTCCTTTTTATAATGCTTTAATATAATCTGATAACTGATCAAAGTCACCATGAGGGTAGATAGAAATATCGATATTATTATCATTTATTAAACAGTCAGTAAGCAAGAATACTTTCATACCCAGTTGTTGGGCAATCATATCTTCATGAGCATCATTGCCAACCATTAAACAGCTTTCGGGTTTTTCATTTATCCTGTTAAGAACATCTTTGAAATAATCTAGGTTTGGCTTACAGTAACTATTGTCCTCATAAGTAGTTACTAATTTAAAATCTTCAACATTCAATCCAGCCCATTGAATCCTTTGTAAGGTTGCAATTTTTGGAAAAAGAGGGTTAGTAGCTAAAACTAATTTATAGCCTTTTTCTTTTAACTTTTTAACAAGTTCACCTGCTTTAGGATTGTAACCACAACCTTCTTTCGCTTTTATAAAATCTGTTTGATAGAATTTTTCAAATTCAGCTTCATCATCTTTGGCTTGTGAACCATAAACAGAAAGAAAAACTTTCCAGAAAGCTTCTTCGTTAGTTACTTCACCAGTATTTTTAATCATCGCTGCTGTACCTTTCCAGATAGTATCGATTAATTTTTCTGGTGTGTAGCCTAATGGAGCTAATCTTAATGCTAGATTTTTAAAATATATTTTAGTAAATAATTCTTGATCCATAGGCAGTAATGTCCCATCTAAATCAAATAATATTGTTGTAATTGACATAAAACACCTCCGAAATAATAAAATAAATCTAACACAATATTTTTAATAAGTAAAATATTGTATTAGCGATAATATTTTTACTTTAAAGAAAGTGAATTATTAATCAACAAAGTACTATATAAAAATAAGACATCTTGCCCGGCGTTTGAAATATAATCTTTTAAAGCTGTTGAATTAATATAACGAATATCGATAATGGTAATCTTTTTATATCCTTCGGTAAAAAGAGGACATAAGCTTGAACCAAACGAATCTCTAAAAATGATTAATTCTTTATCATTTTCACAATTTTTGTTTTCAATAGTAATAATAGCTTGATTGCCAGATAAGAAGAATTGATATCCGTCTTTACCGTTAGCTTTATTAAAATCATACATTTCTTTTTGAATATAACCATTATCAGTTAAGTAAGAAACTTTGGCGTTTTCAATTACTTTATTAGTTAAATAATTTATTTTTTCAGCTGGTAAGTTTAATGCTGATTGACCAACATAGACACCATAAAAATTAACATCTAAACTTTTTTCAACAAAAGATGTGGATATTTTAAAGTTCATACTTTCGGCAAACTTTTGAAGAATCTTTTCTAGATTTTGTTGTTTCCAATGAGTGTCGGTGTAGTAAAAATCCTCTAATTTTAATAAATCGGCAATTTCAATTTCCTGCATAGTCAATAAGTGTTCTCTTAAAAAATTAAAGCATTTATTATAATCTAAATATAAATAACCATTGTTTTTAGCCAAATAATAGTTTTTATCAGGAATGATACTATAGTAAATATTATTTCTTTCATCAAATAATTCACTAGAAATTTTATTAAATAAATCTGTGGCATGTTGCCACATAAATTCATTAGACGGGTATTCTATTTTTGAAAGAAAACTATTGACATGATAAAGACCATTATTATCCAAATTATGGAAAATGTTATAGGCGGTATTAGCCTTGATTAATCTAAAAAACTCTCTTTGAAAAAACTGATCTTGAGTATATTTTTCAAAATCACTTGTCCAAGAATTGTTTAAAATATTTTCAGTTGTAAGTTTAGGCTTTTTTGTAAGATATCTTCTTTCTGCATCTGAATATTCTTTGTAAGGAGTTAAAAAGTTGGCAATAACAATTGAGAAAAATACTAGGGAGCAAAGAATAACAGTATAGATATTTTTTATTTTTTCTTTCATCATGTACCTCCTAAAATCTAAAGTATAAAAATGGGTTAAAAGAACCATCAACTAAATAAGCTACAACGATGATGAATAAACCAACATAAACAAGAGGTTCAACTAAATCAATAAAAAGTTTTATTTTTTCGTTTTCTTTTAATTTAGAAACAATGGTTTTTAAAAGTGGGGTTGAAGCAATTAATGAAATAATAATTATTACTCCATAACTTCTTAAATAATAGATGGTTTCATAAGATAAAAGAGGTATGTCTGATAAAGCAAACATATTTGCCAGTTGTAAACCAAGAGTTGATAAATCAGTAGCATTAAAAAGCCCAAAACCAAGTATTGTAATAAAAATTACATATAGATGGCCAATCAGTGGACGTGAATCTAAATAGTTATAAGTAAATAATTTTTCTATCACTAATAAAAATCCGTAAAATAAACCCCATAGAATGAAATTATAGCTTGCTCCATGCCAAAAACCTGTCGCAAACCAAACAATAAAGATATTAATTAGCCATCTTAAGGTACTAACTCTATTTCCCCCACAAGGGATGTATAAATAATCTCTAAACCAATTTCCTAATGAAATATGCCATCTGCGCCAAAATTCAGTAATAGTTTTAGAGATAAATGGATAATTAAAGTTTTCCATAAAATCAAAGCCAAAGATTTTTCCTAAACCAATAGCCATATCGCTATATCCTGAAAAATCAAAGAAAATTTGCAGAGAATAACATAAAGCACTTAGCCAACTATAAATAACAGAAGGATCAGTTGTTTTGGTGTAATAAGATATTACTTCACCAAGTAAATTAGCCAATAACACTTTTTTGGCTAAACCAATGGAAAACCTTTTTATTCCTTCACTAATTTTAGCGAAAGTATGATTTCTTTTAGTTAATTGATTTTCAATATCAGCGTATCTAACAATTGGTCCAGCAATAAGTTGAGGAAACATAGCAATATATGTTGCTAAGTTGATTAAATTTCTTTGAGCTTTTATTTGATTTTTATAGACATCAATAGTGTAACTTAATATCTGAAAAGTATAAAAAGAAATCCCAACTGGTAAACTAACTTTTAAAAATGGAATTGATAATCCAGTAATAGAATTAAATGAGCCTATAAAGAAATCAACATATTTAAAATAAGCCAAAATTAGTAAATTGATAACTATTGATAAGATAACAAAAACTTTCGCTTTTTTAGTATTAAGATATTTTTCAATTAATAAACCAAAAATGTAACCCAGCAAAATTGAAACGATCATTAAGATTACATATTTAGGTTCTCCCCACCCATAAAAAAATAGTGAAGATGCTAAAAGCACAACATTTTTTAATGATTTAGGTACAATAAAATATAAGATTAATACTATTGGTAAAAAATAAAATAGAAATGGTAGGCTTGAAAATAGCATAGTACGATTCTCCTAAGATAGAAAATCGAACACATATAAAATGTGGTCGATTAATTGTTTATAAATTTAATTTAAAAATAATTATTCAGCATTAATATTTTTATTACTCATTAAAAAGAAGACAAATTGTCCAACATTTCCAATAGTAATTTCTTCAGCTGAAGTGCAAATGTTCCAATTTAAATTAGCTTGAGATTTTAATGTTTTAATAAAACTGTCAACATCGGCACCTTCTTCTAAAGTGAAGATATAACCTAAAAATGGAATTGTTGAAATCATTGGTCCAAATGATACGCCCTCTTTAAAACCTTCAATTGAATCAGCACTAAATCCAGTTAAAAATCCTTCTGTGATAGGGTAAACTAAAGGTTGAAATTTAATAATTTTATTTCCAATAAGGATATTAGCTAACTCTTCAGCGGTAATATCTGGATTAGCATTAACTTCTTTTTCAAAAACAGCTAAAAGTGTTTGACCTGAAGTTAATTTTTCTTCCTGGTTTGGTTTATTGCATCCGCCTAATGCTAGTAGCATTGCTGATAAGATACAAATTGTTAATATTTTTTTCATAAAAAAAACCTCTTTTCTTAGATTCTTAAAAAGAACCTCTTTAAATATAGCAAATTATTATAGAAATATAATGGTGAAATTGTGTGATTTGTCTCTTATAAGAAGTGATGAAATAGAGTATAATTAAAATAGAAAGAAAAATAATGGTGATTGAGATGGAATGGTTAATAATTTCATTATTAATTATTACTGGTGTGATTGTTTATGAAGGCTATTATGTTTTTAAAATGGTTTTTGATCCAAAAATGAAATTACCATTTTCCAAGGATGATATTGATGATCCAAACAATGTAATGGCTCCAACAGCAAGACTGCATGAGGAATATCGATTAAAGCATCTTGAAGATTTTAAAAATTTACCTTTTGAAACATTAACAATAAAATCATTTGATGGTTTAACTTTGTATGGAAGATTTTTAAAAGAAAAAAATAGTAGCGAAACTGCCATTTTGGTTCATGGTTACAAAAGTGTGCCAGAACATGATTTTGGTGGTATTGTTAAGGTGTATTTAAAAAGAAAATGTAATATCTTAGCTTTGGAAAATCGAGCTCATAATCGAAGTGGGGGTAAATATATAGGATTTAGTGAATTAGATCAGTACGATATCATATCTTGGATAAAAAAGATAAATGAAATCTGCCCTAATTCTAGTATCTTTTTACATGGTGTCAGTATGGGAGCAGCGACAGTAATGCATACATGCAATAAAGAGATGAAAAATGTAAAAGGTATTATTGAGGATTGTGGTTTTACTTCCATTAGAGATATTACCAAAGCAATGATGAAAAGAACCTTCAATATGCCATATTTTCCTATAGGGTATATATCGGGTTTCTTTTCCAAATTATTAGCTAAAGTAGATTATGACAAAAGCAATGGTATAAAAGAAGCAAAAGAAAGTAAGTATCCAATTTTATTTATCTCTGGAAGTGAAGACAACTATGTCCCACTGCAAATGACTTTGGATATGTATAAAGCATGTACTAGTGAGAAGCATTTATTAATAGTAGAAAATGCTGGTCATGTAGCTGCTAATGTGGTTGATGAAAAAGAATATTTCAAGCAAATTGAAGTATTTATGGATAAATATAACTGAAAAGGGGGAAAGTAAATGAGCAAAATAGTAAATGAAGCTAAAGTAAAAAATCCTTTAATTGTCGCAATTAGAGAATTATTGGAGCATCGAGCTTTATGGATGTATTTGTTGCTGGATGAAGCAGATAAAAAAGGCTTAAAAGCTGAAGAATTTGCTCCTGCAGCGATAAAAAGATGTGGTATTTATCAAGGTAACTTATTGAAAGAAAAAGGAGGTCAAGGAAAATCATTAAAAGGCTTAAAGAAAGCACTGTTTGGATTCTTTGCTCAGAAAGTGTTTGAGATGGATATCATTAGATGTGATGATGATCATTTGGATATTGATTTCCATTACTGTCCACTAGTAAAAGCCTGGCAAAAACAGGGCTGCAGCGATGAGCAAATCTCTAAGATGTGTGATTATGCGATGTGTGGAGATAGGGGAATTGGTGAAGCTTTTGGGGTTGAACTTGATTTACCTGCTACTATTGCCAATGGTTGTAAGACCTGTCAATTAAGATACATTAGAAAAGAAAAGTAAAAAAGTAAAAGATTTAGAAAATTCTAGATCTTTTTTTAATTTATATAAAGTTTACAATTGTAATATTTTCTTTATATTTACCTAAAATAGCAGTTTGTTAATGAAAAGATATTATAATTTATTTATAGGGTATTTAATAGGAGGTATTTAATGGAAAACAAAGCGAAAGATTTAAAAAAAGTAAGTTTTGGAATTGCGATAATGTTTGTAGTTTACTGGATTTATCGTTTCTTTATTGGCAAACATTTACACATTTCAGATAGTTTGAAATCAATAATATCTACAATTGTGCTTTATGTAGTTGGGTTAGGTTTATTTGTCTTTATCACTAAAGATGTAACTGAAGAAAAATATAAGAAAGAAAATTTATCAACAAAAACATATTTAACTTGTTTCTTTCTGCAGTTTTGCGCCCTTGTTGTGTTTATTTTAGCAACTGGTTTACTGGTTAATATAACCAAAACAGTTCCAACTGAAAGAGACAACTTATCTTTCCATATGTTATTTAGTTTACTAGTTTTTGCTCCTGTAGTAGAGGAGTTAGTCTTCAGACATTTTCTTGCTAGTAAGTTGCTAAAACATGGTCAGCCATTTTATATTTTGGTATCTTCTTTTTGTTTTTGTATAGTTCATGGTGTTTCTTTAGGGATTCCTTCAATCATCTATACTTTTTTACTAGGTTTAAATTGGTCTTATTTAATGGTTAAAACGGGAAATATTTTGATACCAATAATTTTTCATTCATTATCAAATTTATTTGGTGGAATTTTACCACAAATAATCATGAGTATTTCTGATCAATTGTTTTCAATATATGTTATTTTGGTAATAATTTTGGCTATTGTGGGTTTAATTTTGTTTATAAGAAATAAAAAAGATTTTACTTTTGAGGATAAAATTTTTAGTCAAAATAATTTAAAACAACTTTTTACTAATAAAGGAATTATATTTTTAATACTAGCTACTATTTCATTTATGTTGATAAAATATTTAATAAATTAGTTAGTTTGTAACTGCAATTATAATTAAAGATTAAAAAAGGATTCAGCTTTTATTTCTGAATCCTTTGATTTTAATCATCCATATCTTCGAAGGCTGCTAGTCCTTTTTTAGCTTCTATTTTCTGATCACCATGTTTTACTTGAGACATTGTTACAAATGAAAGTAAGACAAATATTGCAGAGTAGATAAATAAAACTTTATAGTCAATTAATCTCATCAGTGTTCCTGCAACTATAGGAGTAATAATTTGAGCAGCCATACTAGCTGTATAGTAATATCCAGTAAATTTACCAATATCAGCACCTTTACACATTTCTACTACCATCGGTAAAGAGTTGACATTAATACTAGCCCAAGCAAATCCAACTAAAGCAAAGCAGATGAACATCGGAATAGTAATGGTATTTGATAAGCTGGTTAAAACAAATCCACAAAGGAAACAAGCAGATAGTAATAAGGCGCCAAATCTAATCATTTTCTTACGTCCATATTTACTTGCCAAGGCTCCAACTGGAATATAAGAAATAATAGCTCCAGCAGTTGCGATTAACAGACAAGTACTGGCACCACCTAAACCTTGACCCATAACAACATTAACATAAGTTGTAAACCAGGTTGTTACGGCATTATATCCAGTAAACCATAAAGCAATTGAACCTAGTAAGAACATTAAAGATCTTTGAACTTCTTTTGGAAGTTTTTCATTTCCTGAACCATCATCTTCAGCTAAATTCCATTCCGGATGCTGTTTTTCTAATTCTCTGTTTTTCTCAACAAGTTTTGGCTCATTTATAAAAAGGAATAATAAACCTACTGAGACAAACATAATTGCTGCTACAACGATAAATAGAGGCTGATAATTGATGTGAGCTAAACCAGCAGTTTTAGCATTAGGATACATAACTGCCGCAATTGCCAAATAAATAATACCACCTACAGCACCCATTAAATTGATAATAGCATTTGCTTTAGAACGCAATGGCTTTGGTGTAACATCTGGCATTAAAGCTACTGCCGGAGAACGATATACTCCCATAGCAATTAAAAGAATTCCCAATACCACCACAAATGATACCAATTTAAATGGTGAAGGATTGTGGTAATAACTGTTGTCGATGATTGGCAGCAAGTTCATCAAAATAACTGCACATCCAGTACCAAATAGAATGAAGGGCATTCTTTTACCAATCTTAGTATGGGTTTTATCTGAAAGTGAACCAAAAAATGGTAATAAAAACAATGCCAAAACATTATCAATAGCCATAATAGCCCCTGATAAGGTTTCATTCATTTTAAAGGTTGTAGTTAGAATTAGCGGAATAATATTATCATACATCTGCCAGAAAGCACAGATTGATAAAAATGCTAATCCAACTATAAATGTTTGTTTATTGTTAAGTTTCATATATAATCTCCTATTTCTTCTTTATTATAATGTATTTTACCTTTTAATTGAAACCTTTTTGCCTTGATGATGTAAAAGAGAAGTAAAACAGTTAAAATTAGACAGCAATTTCTAATAATTCTTTTTCTTATCATGGTATAATTAAGATAGTAAAAAAAGAAAACTTAATGTAAAGATAATAGGAGGTGCTTTATGCTACATGAAGTTAGTTTTCTTTCTTATAATGAAAGAGATAATGTTAAAGGTTGGATTTATGTTCCAGCATGTAAACCAAAAGGTGTGTTTCAATTAGTCCATGGTTTTGGGGAACATTCAAGAAGGTATTTCCACATGATAGTAGCGATGATGGATGCTGGGTTTGTCGTGGCAGCCGATGACCATGTCGGTCATGGTAAGACAGCGATTGAAAATCCTGGCACTTGGGGTGATTGGGGCGATAAAGGTTATAGTACCATGATGGAAGATGAGTATAAATTAACCAAAATTGTAAAAGAAATGTATCCTGATTTACCTTATTTTTTGTATGGACATAGTATGGGTTCATTTATCGCAAGAGATTATATTGCTAAATATGGTGATGAACTAGCTGGTGTTATTCTCTGTGGCACTAGTGGACCATTTCCAGGAGTTGAAGAAAGTAAAAAGCGCTTAGAAAAGTTGCTGGCAGAAGGTAAAGGAAATGAATCTGGAGCTGAGGAAATTGGCAAGCTATTAGGTTGGATGATTGAAAGATGTGATGAAAACATTAGATTTGGCAATGAATGGATTTGTCATGATGAATATGTTCAATATGACCATGCTCATGACCCATTTGATGCTTTTACTAAACCAACATTAGTTAAATCTGCTTATGATTTTGTCTTGATGTTAGAGGCAGTCAGTTCTAAAGAATGGGCGAAGAAAGTACCAGTGGATTTACCAATTTACAATATTGCAGGTGATCAAGATCCGGTAGGACAGTACGGTGAAGGAGTATATAAAGTTAGTAATTGGCTAATTGATACTGGACACTATGTTGAAACTGAATTATACCCAGGCTATCGTCATGAAATTCATAATTATGATGATATTAAATGGGATGTGGAAGATGGTATTATTGAGTTTATGGAATTTGTATTAGAGGGTGAGGAATAATAGTTAAAACTTAATAATATTGCTTGTAATCTTGATTCTTGTATGTAATAATGACAGCACTCATTAAGAAAGTTGATGAGATGTTAGCATAGCAAGTCAACACATAGATTGAAAATCTGACTTGTTTTAGATAACGAGAATCACATAGATTAAATTATGTATGTCTTAAAGGACAAATGTACTCAGCATCTATGCATGCTGAGTTTTATTTAGAGGATATGATTATGAAACTAGATTTTTTGTTTTTAAGTAATGCAATACTATTTGGCATAGGATTAGCTATGGATGCTTTTTCAGTTTCTTTAGCTAATGGTTTAAATGAACCGAAAATGAAGAAATCAAAAAATTATCTTATAGCTGCAGTTTTTGGTATATTTCAGGGACTAATGCCTTTAATTGGGTGGTTTTGTATTCGTACTGTTGCATCAATATTTGAAAGATTTCATAAGTATATTCCTTGGATTGCTTTAATAGTGCTTTTATATATTGGCGGAAAAATGATATTGGAATGCTTTCTAAGCAAAGAAAAAGAGTGTAAAGTTGAAGAACTATCAATAACAATACTATTTTTACAAGGTATTGCTACCTCAATGGATGCTTTAAGTGTTGGCTTTACAATTTCTGATTATGTATTTTGCTTTGCTATTTATGAAGCAGCTATTATTGGAATGCTAACCTATCTAATTAGTTATATCGGAGTAAAAATAGGACAGAAATTTGGCACTAAATTTTCTGGTAGAGCTTCGTTAATTGGTGGATGTATACTTGTTTTTATTGGAATAAGAATTTGGATTAAAGGAGTATTCATTTAAAAAGATTGGAATTTTCCAACCTTTATCTTTTTTCTTGAGCTTTAATGAGTTCTTTGTACCAGTCAATAGCCATTGGCAAACATCCTTGGTCAATGTTTTCATTTAACCCATGCATACCTTTTAATTGTTCTGGAGTATAGTTGACAGGAGCAAATCTAACACAGTTGTCACACACTTCCGCAAAGAATCTTGAGTCAGTTCCACCACATACTACATAAGGCATAATACCGACACCAGGGAATACTTTGTTTATAGTGTCAACAATCATATTATATTGTTCACCTTCTAAATCTATAGGCTTAGAAGGATAACCAGCAACAATAGTTTCTACTTCTAAATCATATTTTTTGGCAATTTCTTTAACAATATTATTAGCTTCATCAGTAGATTGATGAGGGATATATCTCAAATTAGCAGTAACATAGGCTTCTTGAGGGATGACATTATAGCCATCTGACCCCTTTTGCATGGTAAAACAAATAGTTGTTTGAAGCATTGCTGCAGCATGAGGAGAAATAGCAGGCATCACAATTTTTAGAAGTGGCTTAAATAGCCAAAGATTACTCATCACAAACTTTAACATAAAGTTAGTACTATAGGGGGCTAAATTGGTTAACATGGCATCAACTGCTGCAGAAAATTCAACCTTAAAGGGATTTTTAGTTTCTATTTCAGTAATAAATTTAGCTAGTCGAGCAATAGGACTATTTTTTGCTGGGGTAGATGAATGACCGCCGCTACTTTTAGCGATAATTTTTAAATCACCATAGCCTTTTTCAAAAATACCAATTGCTGCAAAGTTACCATCAACCCCAACCAAAGGATTAGAAACGATACTTCCACCTTCATCAGATAGTAAATATAACTTAATTCCTCTTTCTTTAAACCAGTTGGCCATTTTTGGGGCACCATCTCCGCCAATTTCTTCAGTACAACTTGAACCTAAATAGACATCACATTTTGGAGTATATCCTTCTTTTAGAAGTTCTTCCACCGCTTGATAAAAACTCATTATTCCAACTTTTATATCTCCAGCACCTCTTCCCCAGACTTTTCCATCAGCAATCGTACCAGAGAAAGGTGGGTATATCCAATCTCCACCAGCTTCTACGACATCTTGGTGAGATATTAGAATAATTGGGTCAAGATTTGGATCTGTTCCTTTCCATTTCATCATCAGGTTTCCATCGATTTCAATTTTTTCTAGATGTTTAAAGACATTGGGATAAAGTTTTTCAATAACTTTATGAAACCCCCTAAACTTTTCTACATCTGGTTTATCACGATAGGAAATAGTTTCATATTGAATTAACTTAGAAAGTTTTTCGGAATATAAATCAATCCTTTTTTGATCAGTTGAGTACTGGTAGAAAGTTTTTTTACTGCCAATTAGTAAAGTTTTGATTAAAGCAATCAATAATAATAAAGCAATAATCAGTAAAACAAATAATAAATATTTCATATAGAGTATTCTCCTTCAATTTATTTTATTATATGTCATTAAAAGCAAAAAATGAAATAAAAGATGTTATATTAAAAAACCTATTTTTTAGAAACATTGTTTTATCTAATAGGTTTTATTATTTTATTTGCTGTATTTTTTTACCATTTCCATAAAGATGAAAATCAGATCTTGATAGTCTTCATCATAGTCACCATTAATGGGATGATATCCTTCTGCTAGATTTTTAAAATAGACATAGTAAATAGATGTGCTTTTATCATATATCCCACTAGTATCTTCTTTTAAGTATTTATCAGTTACAAATACAAAACGAGTATTGACAAGGGCATTTAATATAATCTCTAAGTCAGAATTATCAATTTGTATAGCATCACAATGGAAATTATTATCACTATTTATATAATTGCTCGACAAATAGCCAACAGCATCAATGATCTTTAAATTAAATGAGACATCTGACTGACTGATATTAATTGAACTGACAAGAGTTTCAGGAGTGATGAGATCTCTGTTAAAATTTAAAAGAGCAATGTAGTTACTATTTTGTTCTAGCATTTTATTAATGAGAAGAGGCTTTAAAAGTTTAAATAACTCAATTCCGCTAATAGGTACAGTAGCATTCATCGTAACATTAAGTTTTTCACCAGTTTGATATTTAGCTGATAGCATAAATACTCCAGCATCTTCTGGAATTCCATCAGTCCAATCATACTTTCCGTTTAATGTCATTACACCTGATTGTCTAATTAATGAGGCAATCTCAGTTACAAATTCTTTATCGACAGCAACTTTTAACTGGACATAATCATCATTGTTGCTTGAAGCACTTATCCATAACATATAGCCTAATTTTTTAAAATCATCAATTTTATCGCCAGCATTTTCTAATAAACGAGTGTCGCTATTATCATAGGCAGCCAAAGAGATTTCTACATTACCAGAAATTTCAAGTGATCTATCATTTATCAATAATGTGAAATTTTTAAGTTCTAGGGATGCGATATCTTTAGGTGCATTAGGATCCAAGCTACTATGGTGTTTTCCAGTCATAGGGAAATCTTGTTTTTCTCTTTTTGTAAACAACAAAAATATTACCACTAATATTAAAATGATTAATAAAATAATTGGAATAGAAAATAGTTTGTCAAATAAATCTTTCATAAAACCTCCGCTTTATTATAAGAATAATACTGTTTAATATCTTTATTCATAATATCATTATATAAAAGATTTATCATTTGGATAATTAAAATAATAAATATTTTCCTTGACAATTAAGTCTTTTTTTATTGTTAAAGTAGTGTATAATAGTAAAAAATAGGGAAGTGAAAATATGATTGATATTAAGGAAAGGGTAGTTTTAGGTGATTTACCACAAACTATTCATATAAAAGGAAAAAATGTAAATAATCCAGTACTGTTATTTTTGCATGGTGGTCCAGGTATTTCTAATAGACATACAGTAATGCAGAGCAATGATGATCTTTTAGATGATTTTACTATTGTAGCGTGGGATCAAAGAGGAACAGCAGGTTCTTATTTTGGTGTTAAAGCCAAGGATTTAACAATTGAAAGGTTAGTTGAAGATGCTAAAGAATTAGTTGAATATCTTTGCACAAAATATAATAAAAAGAAAATCTTTGTCATTGGTGGGTCTTGGGGTTCGCTGTTAGGTACTTGGCTACTTCATAAGTATCCAGAAAACATTGCCGCCTTTGTTGGTTTTGGTCAATTTGTTAATGGTCATTTAAATGAGCTGATTAGCTGGCAGTATTGTGTTGATGAAGTAACTAAAGCCAACGATCAAAAAGCCTTAGAAGCACTAAAAAAGGTAGGGCCTCCTGAAATGGGAATATACAAAGGTGGATATGCTGGTATGAAAGTGCAAAGAGATATCATGATGAAATATGGAGGATATTCTAAAAATGAAGGAAAACGTTCGTATATGGATGCTTTTGTCAAACCGATATTAAAAAGTGGAGAGTATACTTTAAAAGAGATTTACGGTTATGTAAAAGGTTATAAATTTGTATTAAACAATATGTGGTCAGAAGTTGGAAAAACAGATTTTACCAAAACATGTATAAAATTTAATGCCCCAATCTTTATCTTTAATGGAAGATTGGATATGAATACACCAGCCATATTAGTCGATGACTGGTTTAATATGATTGAAGCACCAGTTAAAGAGTTGCATTGGTTTGAAGATTCAGGTCATAATCCAATGATGGATGAAGAAAAAAAGTTTAAGGCATTATTAAAAGAAAAACTTCTAAAAATTGCCAAGGAGGAAAATTTATGAGTAACAAGGGCATAATTAAATTAAAAGAGAAACTCGGTTTTATGACTTTCTCGGCAGGATTAAACATCGTATATACGTTTAAAAACCTGTATTATCTTATTTTCTTAACTAACGTACTGAAAATTGATGTTTTGATGGCTGGTACAATGTTGACATTAGGAACAATCTGGGATGCGGTTAATGATCCATTAATTGGAATTTGGAGTGCAAATCATACCTTTAAAAATGGTGAAAAGGTTCGTCCTTACAATCTTTTATTTTGTGTTCCTTGGGCAATTTCAATAGTTTTATTATTTTGTGATTTTAAAACAAGTCAAACATTAACAGTTATATTAGCTTTGGCAGTTTATTTTGTTTTTGAAACCTTTCATACCTTTATGGGCATGCCATATAATTCCATGGGGGCACTAGCTTCACCACATGATAGTGATAGACGTTCTATCAATGCTTTTAGATCACTTGGTGGAGTCTTAGGTAGTGGTATTGGCTCAGTAGCTGTTACTCCACTGGTTAAATTATTTGGCGGTTTACAGGGGAAAGGAGCGATTATTGGTTCTCAAGATGCTAGAGCACTATTTTTAACTGCTTGTACGATGGGTCTTATTTGTATTGCTGGTTCACTTACTCACTACTTTACTACCAAAGAAAGAGTTCGTCAGATTTCCGATGATGATGAAAAGATTTCTTTGGCAAGAGGATATAAAATGTTATTTGGCTGCAAATCTTGGGTTTTAAATATGCTTTATATCATTTGTTATGGTGTTAATAATACCATAATTATGAATTCTATAAACTATTATGCCGCTTATGTTTTAGGGGAAAGCAGTGCTGCTATGCCAATATTAGCAGTTTATCTGGTGTTTACTATTTTGTTTTCTATCATCACACCAATGATTGATGAAAAGTTAGGGAGAAGGAAAACGATGTTTCTGGCGGCCTTTGTCCTATTAGCGGGTAAAATTCCGTTTATCTTAAGTCCATTTACACCAATTACGGTCTATATCAATGCTATGACTTTAGGATTTGGTGGACCGATAACATTTATTATGTTTAATACCAATAGAAATAATATTTCCGATATTATTGAATGGAAAAATGGCCGAAGGATTGATTCACTGGTATCAAGTGGTGATAATTTAGCTTCTAAATTAGCAGAAGCAGGAGCAATTCAACTAATTGCTTTCAGCTTAAAACTAGCTGGTTTTAATGAAGCTTTAAAAATTAATCAAACACCTGAAACTATCATGACTATCAATTCATTTTTAGGCTGGATTCCAGCTATTATCGCAATATTAATGATGCTAGTTTTATCTAAAATGGATGTAGAAAAAGAAATGAAAGAAAGCAAGGCAAATAGTGTGGTATAAATAAGGATTTAAATCTGGTTTTAAGATTAATGACAAACAGGCTTTTGAATAGAGTCTGTTTTGTTGTTTTAAAAGATTTACTATAAGTAATCTTGAAGATTAAAATAGTATGTGATAGAATATAAAAACTTAAAAAAAAGTTTAAAACATGTAACATGTAAAATGAAAGGATGAAAAAGTATTTATGCAGTTAACTGAAGAAAATGCCACCGAAATTACTAAAAAATCTTCTATAGTTTTGAAATCTCACCTCATAGACAAGTTTGAAGATCTTTCATGTAACACAATCGGACATTTAATTAAATTTGGGCAGAAATATCCTTATCTTCTTTCATGTTATTCGCCAGGTTATCTTTTAATGTGGCGAGATTATTTCAACGCTTCTTATACTACCGTGGCAGGCTGTGTTGTTATAAGAGTGTTAATTTCAGGTAAAGAAAAATTCTTTTTTCCATATTGTTACCAGGACAGTGGAGATATTAATGCGGCTTTAGAAGCGATTGAAAAATATTGTGCCAAAAAAACCATTCCACTTTCTTTTTATGTAGTTCCTCGTGAAATGCTACCACTGGTAGCACTGCGCTATGACAACTATACTGTAAATTCAAATCGCAATGAAAGTGAGTATATATATTTATCGGAAGATATGCGACTTTTTTCTGGGAAAAAATATTCTGGACAGCGCAATCATGTTAATAAGTTTACAAAACTATTCCCCAATGCTTTATTTAGACCTTTAAATGATACAGAAGAAGAAAAAGAAAAACTTGAACAATTTTGGAGTCGCTTTGAGAATGATTTTCGAAAAGGAAATATTATTTCAGCTCGTTATGAACTTAAGAAAGCACATGAAATGCTTTCCCTTCCTTGTTCAGATTCTGACTTTTCTGCACTAATTGAATTAGATGGTGAAATCATTTCTTTTTGCTTTGGTGAAATTATAGGCAATATGTTAATAATTCATATAGAAAAATCGCTTGATGACTATCCTGGAGTATATCAATTTATGGTAAAAAACTTTGCGGATAAGTTTGGTAAAGAAGTAAAATATATTAACAGACAGGATGATGAGGGCAGTAAAGGACTTAGAATTTCTAAAACCCAGTATCAACCGATAAAAATCGAAAAACAAATATCGGTAGAAGTACATAGCGAACTTATAAGGCTTAAAAGGATACCACATGTAAAAAGCGAAAGGTTAACATATAGTCAGATAAAAGAATCTGATATTTTTGAATATAATCGCTTATGCCTTGATGAAGAGCTTAACAAATACTGGGGATATGATTATCGTAATGACTTACAAGGTGAACTTACCTCTGATTATTTTTATCATTGTGCAAATTTTGATTTTAAAAATAAAGTTGGGCTAAGCATGGCAGTCCGTTTACAAGACAAGATGATAGGCGAGGTTGTGATAAATGAATTTGATTTTCGCGGAAGCGCTAATATTGGCATTAGACTTTTGCCTGAATATATGGGAAAAGGCTATGGCAAAGAAGCTTTTGCTTTCGCTTGTGATTATGCATTGTATGGTATTGGTTTAAAACGTGTAACTGCTTATTGCTATCGTGAAAATATAGCTTCATATAATATGATTAGATCAGTCATGACATTTATTGGTGAAGATGAAATTTATTATTACTTTCAAAAGATAGTTTAGGACAATTGTTTCTCAAAATTTTCTTTTGTCAGTATTTTGAGCATCTAATTAATTTAGGTGCTTTTATATGATAGAATAACATCAGGAGTTAGATTAAGATGATTAAAAAATGGTATGTTGATTATCCAGCTTTTACTGGAACAGAAAAAAGAAAAGTATATTTATATCTTCCAAAAGGTTATGGCAAAAATAATAAAAGATATCCAGTCCTTTATATGTTTGATGGTCATAATGTTTTTTATGATAGTGATGCTACTTATGGCAAAAGTTGGGGTTTAAAAGAATACTTAGAAAAAGAGAAAATCGAAATTATAGTATGTGCAGTAAGTTGCCATTTTGGTGAAAATGATGAAAGAATGCAGGAATATTGCCCATATTCATTTGCATATACGAAAGGTAAAGAAATTAGTGAAGGTTATGGGGACGACACTTTGAAATGGTTTGTTAAAAAGTTAAAGCCAAATATAGATAGACATTATCTAACTTTAAAAGATAGAGCCAATACTTTTTTAATGGGTTCTTCAATGGGCGGGTTAATAACAATTTATGGACTGATTAAATATAATCATATTTTTTCCAAAGGGGCAGCTTTGTCACCGGCCTATATGATTAATACCAAAGCAATTTTAAAGATTGTTAAAGATAGTAAGGTTAATAGAAATACTACTTTATATACAGATTATGGTACCAATGATTTAGAAGCGAAAAAGTGTATTCCTATATTCTGCAAAGTTAATACAATATTAGTTGAAAAAGGTATCAAAGTAACAAGTAGAATTATAGAAAATGGTTTGCATAATGAAGCGACTTGGGAAAAACAGTTGCCATTTGTCTTTGCTACTTTAATGTATAAATCAGTTTAAATATATAGTTTTATTTACTTTAAAGTGACAAAATGATACTATGAAAATGTTAAATAAAACGATAAAATCTCGAGTTTTAAAAGAATAAATGCAACTATTAACTTGATAAGGTTAATTAGAATTGATACAATAATGTCTTGATTAATAGAATTGTTAAAAAGTTGGATAGAAAGAGGGATTATGAAGTATAAAATTGTCTGTGATGTTCACACTCATACGGTTGCTAGTGGGCACGCCTATGGAACAATTAGGGAAATGGCTAAAGCTGCTTCCGAAAAAGGACTTGAATTACTGGGGATTTCAGAACATGGTCCAGGAATTCAAGGAACATGTGCCCCTGTTTATTTTTGGAATCTTAAAGTAGTGCCAAAAGTTTTATATGGTGTAGAAATATTTCATGGCTGTGAGCTAAATGTATTAAATGATGGTACTATTTCATTAGCAGATAATTACACCTATTTTTTGGATTATGGAATTGTTGGCATTCATTTAAACTGCTATGACAATGTTGGCGCAGAAAAAAATACTGACAATCTGATTGAATGTATGAAACACCCAAAAGTTAATTTTATCTCTCATCCTGATAGTGATGATACTCCTGTAAACTATGAAAGATTGGTAAAAGCTGCTAAAAAGTATGATGTAGCTTTGGAAGTTAACAATAGTTCGCTGGTAGAGTATTACCGCAGAATTAATTGCCATGAAAACTATCGAACAATGTTAAAGTTATGTATGGAACATGGAACAAATATTTTTGTTAGTTCTGATGCCCATGATCCTTCGGATGTTGGTAGATTTGATTTAGCATTAAAGATGCTGGAAGAAGTTGGATTTGATGAAAATTTAATTGTTAATACTTCAAAGGAAAAATTCAAAGAGTTTATTAATAGAAAAAATATAAAGTTTCAAAAGAAAAAATAAGGATAAAAAAACAACTTGATGAGATAATTTCAAAAAGTTGTTTTTTGTTGTTAAATAGTGATTATGCTATTTACTTAAAGCAGCTTGTAGTAAATTGGTAGAAGCAACTGGACACATCAATACTTTTCCAGTTCCTCGATAAACATTGACAAAACCTTCTCCAGAAACTGCTGATCCAATTAATGATTTTGTTGATTTTTCTACTGTAAATTCAAGTGATGATGACCAGCATACTGCTAAGTTTCCATCAATTTTTAAGGTATCATTAACCAATTCAATTTCAATTAATTCTTCTTCAGGAACATAGCTTTCTAAAGCAGCAATACCATGTCCACTTAAGGCTAAGTTAAATAATCCTTCCCCACCTAATAAAGCGCTTGATAAATTAGTTCTAGCGACTACTTTTTGTTCCACTGTTGCTTCACAGGCTAAAAACATGCCATCTTCTAGTGTTATACCACCTCTAAATTCACTTACATCAATTAAAAGTAAATGCTTATAGGTAGGTTCTAACATTAATGTGCCTTTACCACGATAATGAGGTTTACTAGCTGACTCATTAGTAACAGCACCTTTAATCATTTTGCCTAAAAAATCTCCAGCGCTTTTAATACCACTAGAAATTTCGATATTTCCAGCAATCCATTGCATTGCTCCAGCTTGAGTAATAATCTCATTTCTACCATCTAACTCAGCTAATAATTGACGACGTCTAACATTCATTTTACTCATAAAGTATTCAGTTTGAGCATTGTAAGAATTTACTGATTTATCAAATTGATGTTCAATGATACTAAATGGTCCTTTTTGCTGTTTAACTATTCTGTTTTCATTAATAAAATTGTGTAATTCGTAACTCATATAATTACCTCCAAGCATAATTATACACTAGTAGAAAGTATTGTAAGTAAAAAATAAGTAAAAAGCTTTGAACAATAGGTTCAAAACGATTATTTCTAATAAGATTTTTTAATTATTTTATTGATATCTTTAGTAATAAATTTATCTGTTTTTTCTTTAAACTCTTCAATATCACCATTAGTGTAAAATTCTCTAAGATGTATTTTATCAGCTAATAGATTTTTTTTCTTTAGTAGCTTTTCAATTTCCAATACAGTGGCCAAAGAGGAAGAGACAAAATTTATATCTTTTGCTAAAGTGGTTAAATACTTTAGGGCTAATGGGTAGTGGGTACAACCCAAAATAATTGTATCAACTTCTTTTTCAAGAAGTGGTTTTAAGTATTGTTTTAAAACCTCTAACATCAATTCTTCATTATTGAAACAATTTTGGTTTTCAATATAACCTGCCAGTAAAGGACAAGGTTGTTGATAAACTTCAATGGTATCATCATATTTATTAATTGCCTTTAGATAGTTTTTACTAAGACAAGTTGCTTTTGTAGCCATAACACCAATCTTTTTATTCTTTGTTTCTTTAACAGCTAATTTAGCAGTGGATTTTATAGGTCTGATAATATCAACTTTGGCAATCTCTTTGGTTTTTTTATCTATAACACTATCAGCAGTATTACAGGCAATGGCAATGGCTTTAATGTCAAATTTGGAAACAAATCTAATGTCATCAATAACCAATTGCTTTAAATGTTTTTTATTTTTATTTCCATAAGGGATATTAGCATTGTCCGCAAAAAAGATGAAGTTTTCATTTGGCAAGACTTCAAGTAAATGATTAACAACGGTAAGACCACCTACCCCAGAATCAAAGATTCCAATGGGTTTATTTTTATTTTCCATTTTAATCCTTTCTATAAAGAATTAACAATCTCTTTAAAATGTTTTCCTCTTTCTTCAAAACAGCTATATTGATCAAATGAAGAAGTGGTAGGAGACAGTAAGACAACATCGTTTTCTATGGCGATATCTTTAGCTATAAAGACGGCCTGTTTTAAATTTTCAACAACAATTCCTTGTTTTCCCACTAAATCTTCCACAAGCCTTTTTCCACTTGCTCCAAAGCCAATTACTTTTTTAACACACGACAAATAAGGTTGTAGTGGTTTCATATCTAAACCTTTTTCAAAGCCACCAACTAACAGGATAACGCCTTTATCAAATGATTTTAAAGCTGTAATAGTTGCATCTGTATTGGTTGCTTTGGAGTCGTTATAGTATTTGACTTTATCAATTTCCTTAACAAATTCTAAACGATGTTCAACTCCAGTAAAACTAGAAATTACTTCAAGAATGTTTTCATTTGTGACACCTAATTTTTTGACACAGCTAACAGCAACCATAATATTTTGAAGATTATGTTTTCCTACCAATTTGACAGAACTTAAAGGCAATATTTTTTGATTGTCAACATAAATATAATCATCGGAAATATAACTGTCAGCTTTTTCATTTTCTAAAGAAAAACTACTTATTTTGCATTTGATTGGATATTTCTCTACATATTCTTTGATAGTATTATCATCATTATTTAATAAGAAAATATCATTATCAATCATATTTTTATAAATTAATGTTTTAGAATAATAATAAAAATCTAGACTGCCCATAAAATCAATATGGTCCGGTGTTAAATTTAATATTGTTGCTATCTTGGGTTTAAATTTATCAATATTAACTAATTGGGCATTAGATATTTCCAAGGCAAGATAATGGCCTTCTTCTTCCATTAAATTTTCTGATAAAACAATATCACATAATGGAGTGCCAATATTACCACATAAATGAGCTTTATCGCCAAACTGTTTTTTTAGTAATTCATAAACCAGAGTTGTAGTGGTTGTTTTACCATTAGTTCCAGTAATAGCGATATAATTTTGTGGTTTGCTAACTAAAAAAGCCAGTTCAATTTCTGTGATAACAGGAATGTTTCTTTCTTCTAATAACTTTATAAATTCACTATTAAAAGCAATGCCAGGATTTTTGATGCACAAATCATAATCCTGCCTAAAAACATCTTTACTTTGTTTAACTATTTCCACATTAAAACTTTCTAAAAGTTCTAACGGTTTTAATTGTTCTTTATCTTTACTTTCGCTTAAAACTATTGTTGCATTTAGTTTATGTAAAACTTTTATTGCTGCAAGTCCACTTCGCGCCAAGCCCATTACTAGGACTTTTTTATTTGTAAAATCCATTGGTTTATCTTACCTCTCAAGTCTTAATTATTATAACATTTATTAATCAAAGTAGTGAAGTCAATAGGAATATCACTAGTAAAAGTCAAAAGTTTAGCAGTAATTGGATGATGAAAACTTAAATAATAACTATGTAAAGCTTGGCGGTTTAACTGTTTGTTAGTCTTGTTATAAAGTTCATCACCAATTAAAGGATGACCTAAATATTTCATATGTACTCTAATTTGATGAGTTCTTCCCGTTAATAATTCAAGTTCTACTAAAGATACATTAGCTTCTGGATTGTAGTCTAAAACATTATAACTGGTAAGAGCATTTTTACCATTTTTAAAGTCAACAGTTCGAATTATTGAATCTGGACTTTCTTTTTCAATAGGGGCATTGATATAGCCAACTTTACTTTCTATTTTTCCTTGTACCAAGGCTAAATATTTTCTTTTAATTTCTTTTTCTGCTAGATTTGTAGATAAAATATTAGCTGAAAAGCGGTTTTTTGCGACAATCATCAGCCCAGTTGTATCTTTATCTAAACGGTTGATGCAATGACAAACAATATCTTCATTCTTTTCTAAAAAGTAATAAGCTAAACCATTTTCTAAACTATTTTCAAAATATTTAAAAGAAGGGTGAACAGTCATATTAGCTGGTTTATCAATTACAATAAGATCTTCATCCTCATAGATAATTTTAAAATCCAGTTTTTTGGGAATAATTTGACTGTAGTCATTTGATTCGGTTAAAGAAATTTCTACTACATCGTTTTCTTTAAGTATATAATCAGTAAACTTAACTTGGCCATTGACCAATATTCCTTCTTTTTCTTTTTTTAAGGCACTAATACAATTGCGAGAAATTTTTTGTGACAACAAAAAATCAGCAACACTATTGTTACTATTATTTTTATTAACGATATATGTCAAAACTCTTTTCATAATTGCTCCTACTTTATTTTACAAAAAAATAAAGTTTTGATAAAGATTAACTAGTAAAATAATAGTATCCAACAAGTTAAAAGTTATAAACAATTAACACATTATGTTTAGTGATGTTACAATATAATAAGTAATAAGCCAAAAGATTATTTATAAAGGTGGGTATTTTAAATGGGCAAAAAATTATTGATAACAGGTTTTGAACCATTTAATAATGAAGAAATAAATTCTTCATTTTTAGCGGTAGAACAATTAGATGATAAAATTGGTGATTATAATTTGACAAAGTTATTAGTGCCAGTAGTTTATGGTAAAGCTTTTGATACAGTTTATCGAAAAGTTGAAGAACTAAAACCTGATGCTATTTTATGTGTTGGTCAGGCAGGGGGTAGAAAAAACGTTAGTTTAGAAAAGATAGCCATTAATTATCGAAGTTCGGCTATTTATGATAATGAGGGCAATAAATATCAAGGTGTTAAAATTGATGAAAATGGCTGTGATGGTTTTTTCGTTAATTTAGATATAGAAAGACTGGCTAAAATAAGTAATAGTGAAGTTTCATTAACAGCAGGCTCTTTTGTCTGTAATGATCTTTTATATATGTTACTTAATCATTATGGCAGTACAATTAAAATAGGTTTTATCCATGTTCCTTTCTTGCCAGAGCAAGCTAAAGAAAAAAATATCAGTATGGAACTGGAAGAAATGGTCAAAAAACTGACTTTAATAATAGAAAATTTGTAGAGGTAAATTATGAGATATAAACTAGCAATTTTTGATTTAGATGGAACAATTCTTGACACCTTACAAGATCTTACTGATGCAGTAAATTACGTATTAGAAAAGTATGGCTATAAAAAAAGAAATTTAGAAGAGGTAAGATTATTTCTTGGCAATGGAGGCAAAAAATTAATTACTACTGCTATCGGTCAAGAGATTGAAGAAGATAGATTTGATGAAATATATAAGTGTTACCTAAAATATTATTCAGAACACTGTAATATTAAAACAGAACCTTATGAAGGTATTATACCGATGCTGGAAAATTTAAAACAAGCCGGTATGAAATTAGCAGTTGTTTCTAATAAAGGAGATAAGCAGGTTCAAATTTTAATAGAGAATCATTTTAAAGGTATTTTTGATTTTGCTCATGGTGAAAGAAAAGGAATTAGAAGAAAGCCTGATAAAGAAGCGATAATTTCAATTATTAATGAATTTGGTTTTAAGTTAGATGAATGTATTTATATTGGTGATAGTGAAGTAGATTTACTAACTGCTAAAAATTGTGGAATGGATCATATTGTTGTCGATTTTGGGTTTAGAGATTATGATTTTTTAAAAACAATAGGTGCTGAAGTTATACTATCCAATGCCAGTGAAATACAACATTATTTACTTAACACTTAGATAAAGATATAAAAAATCATGTTAAACGTGATTTAAAACTGAGTATCATAGGAAATGACGGTAAATAAAGTATCGTCTTTTTCTTTAAGTTTGTTATCAATGGCGTTTTTTAGATTTTTGGTATCCTTTTGGTATTTATAAGGAATGACAAGATCAAAAATTAGGTTTGTATGAGTTGGTCCTGTTACGATTCTAAAATCATGAAAACTAAGTTCTGGATCAATTTCTGCTAAAATTTCACTAATCATATTTTTATATTTATTTACCACAGGATTATCTACTTCTATTGGGTCCATGTGAATAGAGGCCATAATGTTTAATTTTTCATGCAACTGCCTTTCTATTAAATCAATAGTGTCATGCACTTCTAACATATCTCTTTTACTATCTACTTCAGCATGTAAAGAGCAAATAAGCTTACCAGGTCCATAATTGTGAACAATTAAATCATGAATGCCAATAACATCATCGTATGATAAAACTAAATCAGTTATTGCTTGAACGGTTTCTTCATCAGCTTTTGTACCAATTAAGGTATCAACTGTATCTTTAATAATTTCATAGCCAGCTTTTAAAATTAGAATTGAAACTAAACAGCCAATAATACCATCTATAGGTAGGGTAGTAATCAAAGAAATAAATAAAGAACTTAAGGTTACTAAAGTAATGTAAGAGTCATTTAGTGAATCTTTAGAAGTAGCTAGCATAATTGAGGAATTATATTTAGTTGCTAATTTTTTATTAAAAGCGCTCATCCATACTTTTACAACAAAGGAAATTAATAAAGAGACTACTGTTATTAAATTGAAAGTTACTTTTTCAGGATGAAGTATTTTGCTAAAAGAAGTTTTTAAAAAAGAAAATCCTACCAACATAATAATTACCGCAATAATTAAGGAAGAAAGATATTCAATTCTGCCGTGTCCAAAAGGATGATCTTTATCTGCTGGTTGAGCAGCCAATTTATAACTGACTAAAGTAATAAAACAACTTAAACAATCAGAAAGGTTGTTAAAGCCATCAGATATGATAGCGATGGAATTTGAAATAGTTCCCATTACATATTTAGTCACAAATAAAGAGATGTTGCAAATTATTCCTGTAATACTACTTAAAAAACCAACATACTTTCTCACTTCTATATTTTCTGTTTGGTGATAGTTTTTTACAAATGTTTTTAATAAAAATTCAGTCATGTTTTCTCCTAACTATTGAAATATACCAATATATTGATAAAAATGTGAAAAAATTATTTACTTATATAATTAAAAGTAATATAATAACTATGGGATAGGCGTTAGATACTTATATTTACCCCATTAAAAAGTTGCTTATCTCAGGAAAAGCGGGATTGCCCACCGCTTTTTTTATTATATCATCAATGAAATCACTTCCTTAATTATATTTGAATATAAATAATCAATAAACTTTCCTTGAGATATCAATTCTTCTACTTGTTGAATTGAATAGTAAACTGCATCTTTTACTTCATCTTTTTGTAGTGTCAGTTTTTTTAAATCAACATCATATTTAATAAAAAACCAGTAGTCAATAAAATCAGTTCCTTTAATTAAAAAGACAGGTGAAATATTAGTAAAATCAATGTCGATTCCCAATTCTTCCTTTAGTTCACGAGTCATAGCTTGATTTTCTGTTTCATCTAAAATAGTACTTCCTCCTACTGTAACATCCCAGTAAAGAGGGAAAGTGTCCTTTAAAGGAGATCTTTGCTGACTTAGCAGTTTGCCATCGCTGGAAATAATACATAAATGAACTATTTTATGATAATAACCCTGAGGTATTTTTTGCCCACGAAAAATCCTTTTGGTGGTTAAATTTCCATTTTCATCACATAATCCCCATATCTCAGCCATAGCAATATCCACCTTAGAGATAAATTATAATATAAAAGGGCATATTTTCCTATATAATAAAAAAGAAGGAAGATTATTATGATAGATAAATTACCTGAAAAATACTTGGAAAACATGAAAAAATTATTAAAAGATAACTATCAGAATTATTTAGATAGTTTTAATGATGAAAGAGTATATGGTTTAAGGGTCAATACTTTAAAAATATCAGTTGAAGATTTTTTGAAAATATCCCCTTTTAAGCTGGAAAAGATTTCTTTTACAAGTGATGGATTTTATTACAATCAAGATGAAAGACCAGCTAAACATCCTTATTACTATGCTGGACTATATTATCTGCAGGAGCCATCAGCAATGTTGCCTGCAGAAGTATTGGAAATAGAAAATGATGATATTGTTTTGGATGGATGTGCAGCTCCTGGTGGTAAAAGTACAAAATTAGCAAGTAAATTAAATAATAGGGGAATATTAATTTCCAATGATATTAGTGCTTCCAGATGTCAGGGACTAGTAAAAAACATTGAACTAGCAGGAATAAAAAACTATCAGGTTATCTGTGAAGATTTAATCGATCTACAGGACAAGTTGAAAAACAGCTTTGATAAGATTTTAATTGATGTTCCTTGTTCTGGTGAAGGAATGTTTAGAAAAAATCCAGAATTGATTAAAAACTGGACCAGTAAGAGTAATGAATATTATAGTCATATTCAAAAGGATATTATAATCGCTGCTGTGGAAATGTTAAAAGCGGGTGGACAGCTTGTTTATTCCACTTGCACCTTTTCTTTAAAAGAAAATGAAGATGTTATCGATCAGGTTTTAAAAAAATATCCTGATCTTAGGATATTAAAACCAAAAATTCAATATGAAGGTTTCAGTCAAGGTATTTATGAACACTTAAAAGATTGCATAAGACTATATCCTTTTAAAATAAAAGGCGAAGGACATTTTGTCTGTTTGCTTCAAAAGGGTGAAAAACAAAAAAAAGAAGAAGCAGCAAAATACCCAAGATGTGATATTCCAGAAACACTTTTAGACTTTTTTAGTTTAGTTGATTTTGATTTAACTAAAGGGAATTTTAAAATAATAAATGATAAAGTCTATTTTGTTTATTATAATAATTTAGATTTAAATAAAGTAAGGACTATTAGAAGCGGACTTTTAGTTGGAACAATAAAAAACAAACGCTTTGAGCCAGCTACAAGTTTTGCTTTGGCTTTGAATAAAAAACAGTTTAAGCAAGTTGTTGATTTAAAAGTGGATGATATTAGAGTAATTAAATATCTTAAAAGAGAAACTATAGAAGTAAATGATATCGACTATCAAGGTTATGTATTAGTTTGTGTTGATGGCTATTCTTTAGGTTTTGGTAAATTAAATAATGGTATACTTAAAAATATGTATGAGGCAAATTTCAGATGGCAGTAAGATTAGATAAATTTTTAGCTGATTATGGTTTTGGCACAAGAAGTGAAGTCAAAAAATTAATCAGCAAAGGAAAAATAAAAGTAGATGGTATAACTATTAAAAAAGCAGAAAGTAAAGTCAATGAAAATAGTATTGTTTCAATTGAAGATATTGATGTTGTTTACAGAGAGTTTGTATATTATTTAATGAATAAACCTGCTGGTTATTTATGTGCTACAAAAGATAAAAGTCAACCTGTAGTGCTAGATTTGCTTGAAGATTATCGTAAAAATTTGGCAATTGTTGGTCGTCTTGATAAAGACAGTGAAGGTGCTTTACTTTTAACAAATGATGGTAAACTTAATCACTTTTTACTGGCACCTAGTAATAAAGTTGCCAAAAAGTATTATGTCAAGTTAGATAGTGTTTTACCTGAAAATGCCAAAGAAATATTAGAAAATCCAATTAAGTTTAAGGATTTTGAAACAAAAGGTTCTATTTTCCAACAGATAGATGATTGTAGTGCTTACCTTACTATTTGGGAAGGAAAGCATCACCAGGTAAAAAGAATGTTTGAAAGAATTGGCTGTAGTGTAAAATATCTAAAAAGAGTAGAGTTTGCAGGGCTAAATGTTGATGATTTACCAATTGGTCAATATAGGGAATTAACAAGTCAAGAATTAGAAATGTTACTTCAATATAAAAAATAAAAAATCTTTGAAATGTTCAAAGATTTTTAAATTAGATTCATAAATGTCACTAATGAAATAAACATCGGTAGAGTAATTAGCGAAATTAAATAAGAGTAAACCAGTGTAGCATTAGCTAAATCAACATCACTATTATATTCTTGGGCTGTTAAATATGAATTTATTGCTATTGGTGAAGCTAAAAGAGAAAGGATGACTACCAAAGATTGGTTTCTAAAACCAAGTAGTACAGCTAGTAAAATTCCTAGGCTTGGATATAATACCAGTTTATATATTATTGCCAAGCTCATATGTTTAACCGTTTCTTTGTTTTGCTTAAAAACAAATGATGCGCCGATGATTATCAAAGCAATTGGAGAAGTTATTTTTGAAATATCGCTAACAAATTTTACAATTATATTAGGTAGTTCAATATTTAAAATCTGGAAAATTAATCCTAGCAATAAACCAACTGTTAAAGGATGTTTTAAAACTCTAGATATAAGAACTAAAACCTTATTGTTTTTGTATTGATAGTGTTCAAACACATAAACACAATAAAGATTATTTAAATTAGTAATAATAACTGCTGCTAGTGATGTTATACCAGCAATAGAATTTCCAGCTATATTGATTGCCAGTGGTAAAGCAAAGATAGTACAATTACTTCTAATAGAAGCTTGTAATAGGACTGGTTTCTTTTCATTATCTTTAATGAAAAAATTAATATAGATAATATTAATTGAGGTAGCTAAAATAAAAATAAAAGTTAAGAAAATAAAGAGTTTAAGATCAAAATCTTCTTTGATATTACTGTTATAGACATTAATAAAAATAGTAGCGGGCAAAAAAACCTTTGATATTAAGGAACTAATCTCATTAATAGTAATGGCAGACAATTTATTTTTTCGATTTATAAAGACCCCTAAACCTACTAGCAAAAGCAGTGGAGCTACAATTTCAATAGAATGGATGATAGTAGACATATCAAAACTTCTCCTTAATACATAAACATAATAATACAATATAAAGAATATGCAAGAAAAAAAGAGCAGTGTAATTACTACCCTTTGTTTTCCATGGTGGTCCGAGCCGGAATTGAACCAGCGACACGTGGATTTTCAGTCCACTGCTCTACCAACTGAGCTATCGGACCATTGGTTGCGAGGGGAGGATTTGAACCTCCGACCTCCGGGTTATGAGCCCGACGAGCTACCAGACTGCTCTACCTCGCGATATTAATAAATGGCGGAGGAACTGGGATTCGAACCCAGGCGCCAGTTTCCCGACCTACCGGTTTTCAAGACCGGACCCTTCAACCGCTTGGGTATTCCTCCGTAATATGATTTTGGTGGACCCTGCAGGACTCGAACCTGCGACCGATCGGTTATGAGCCGACTGCTCTGACCAGCTGCGCTAAGGGTCCAATAATATATCGGTTCCAATATATTAATGGTAGCGGGAGTGAGATTCGAACTCACGACCTCCCGGGTATGAACCGAGCGCTCTAACCAACTAAGCTATCCCGCCACATGGTCGGGATGACAGGATTCGAACCTGCGACCCCCTGGTCCCAAACCAGGTGCACTACCAAGCTGTGCTACATCCCGATATGTGGTACGGCCACGCTTAACTATATTAGCACAATAATTTTGGTTATGCAACAAGATTTTCCTAAAAAAGTCTTTTGCTAAAAACTGCTTTAAAGCACTTATTTAACCTGATTTATTTATTTAATTTAGTTGATTAAATTAGTTTTGTAGGCTTGCATTTATCTTAACATATATAAAGGCAACTGTAAAAAATAAATAATAATATGCAGCATCTTTTCTTGAAATATGCAGCATCTTTTCTTGAATAGAACATAAAAAAGATTCTTTGAATATGATAAAATATAAAATAGGTGGTATTTTATGAAAATTGGAATTGTATCTTTAGGATGCTGTAAAAATTTAGTTGATAGTCAAAAAGCAATGTCTTTTCTACAAGCCAGTGGACACACTTTCGTTGATAATCCAAAAAGTGCAGAAGTGATTTTAATTAATACTTGCGGTTTTATTAATGATGCTAAGCAAGAGTCAATTGATACTATTTTACAGATGGCAGATTATAAAAATAATAAGCTAAAATATTTGATTGTCATGGGTTGTTTAGTTCAAAGATATAGAGAAGAACTTGAAAAAGAATTGCCAGAAGTGGATCTTTTTATCACTATTGATGAGTACAATGACTTAGAAAACATTTTAAATAATTTTTTAAATAGTAAGACAGTTAAAGAAAAAAAAGTTGTTTTAGCTACAAATAATCATAGTGCTTATTTGAAGATTGCTGATGGCTGTTCTAATAAATGTGCTTATTGTGCTATTCCTTTAATTAGAAAAGAGTATAGATCAATAAAGATTGAAGAATTGATTAAACAAGCTAAAAAGTTAGAGGAAATAGGAGTTAAAGAATTAAATATAATTGCTCAAGATACTACCAGATATGGAATAGATTTATATGGCAAGTATCGTCTTGCTGATTTGTTATATGAGTTAAATAAAATGGATTTTACCTGGATTAGAATTTTATATATGTATCCAGATGAAATAAATGATGAATTGTTAGAAGCGATGGCAATTTGTGATAAGGTTGTTCCTTACTTTGATATTCCAATTCAACATGCAAATGATAGAATATTAAAATTGATGAACAGAAGAGGAAACAAAAAAAATCTTGTTGAAATAGTCAATAAAATAAGAGAGAAATTTGAAAATCCAATTTTAAGAACAACTATCATTGTTGGTTTTCCTACTGAAACTGCTGAAGAGTTTCAAGAATTACTAGAGTTTATTAAAGAGATTAGGTGGAACAAACTGGGAGCATTTACTTACTCACTGGAAGAAGATACAGCCAGTTATGACATGGAACCTAAAGTTGAAGAAAAAGTAGCTAATAAAAGACTTGAAAAGCTAATGCTAATACAAGAAAAAATAGCTCAATCAAATAACGAAACCTATGTTGGCAAAACATTAGATGTGCTGGTCGAGGGAAGAGATGCACTTGATAAAAAACTATATCAGGGAAGAAGTTACGCTAATGCTCCAGATGGCATAGATGGACATGTTAGATTTACATCTTCAAAAGATATTGAAATTGGAGAATTTGTATCTGTTAAAATTGAAAGTGTCAATGTTCATGATTTATTTGGTAAAGAAGTAATTTAAAGTAGTTGTAATATGATAAAATAAAAATAGAAGAGGTATAATGTTATGGAGAATTTACAAAAAATCGCAAATAATATGCGAATTAACATCGTTAAAATGGTTCACGCTAATAAAAGCGGTCATCCAGGTGGTGCTTTAAGTTGTGCAGATATTTTAACAGCTTTATATTTTGGTGTTATGGATATTAACAAAGATAATCTAAATGACAAAATAAGAGACAAGTTTGTTTTATCTAAAGGTCATGCCTCTGCTGCAATTTATGCTGTATTGGCTGAAAAAGGTTTTATTTCTTTTGAAGAGTTATCAACTTTTAGAGCAATCAACTCAAAACTGCAAGGTCATCCCAATATGCTAGATTGTCCAGGAGTAGATATTTCTACTGGTTCTTTAGGACAAGGCTTATCAGTTGGAGTTGGGATGTCTTTAGCAAATAAACTTGATGGCAATGATTTTAGAACCTATGTACTATGTGGTGATGGCGAGTTGCAAGAAGGACAGATATGGGAAGCTGTTATGTCAGCAGCACATTATAATTTAGACAACTTGTTAGTGATAGTTGACCATAATGGATTGCAGATTGATGGAAAAAACAGTGATGTTATGAATGTTAGACCAATAGGTGATAAATTCAAGGCTTTTGGTTGGAATACAATAGCTGTTGATGGTCATGATATTGAAGCAATTATTGCTGGATGTAATTATGCTAAAACTATTAAAGGCAAACCAACAGTAATTATTGCTGAAACAGTTAAGGGAAAAGGTGTCAGTTTTATGGAAAACCAAGCTGGCTGGCACGGAAAAGCTCCTTCTGATGAAGAATTAGCTTTAGCTTTAAAAGATTTAGGAGGTAATAATTGATGGGTAAAATGGCAACAAGAGATGCATATGGTAAGGCACTAGCTACTTTAGCTATAGAAAATAAAAATGTTGTAGCAGTAGATGCTGATTTATCAGGTTCGACAAAAACTGCAGAATTAAAGAAAGTAGCAGTTGAAAGACATTTTAATGTTGGTATTGCCGAAAGCAACTTGATAGGTGTTGGAGCTGGTTTAGCATGCAATGGTAAGATTCCTTATTGTTCTACTTTTGCTATTTTTGCTACTGGTAGAGCATATGATCAAGTTAGAAATACAGTTGCTTATGGAAAACTAAATGTTAAAATCTGTGCAACTCATGCTGGATTAACAGTAGGAGAAGATGGGGCGACCCATCAAGCTTTAGAAGATTTAGCTTTAATGAGAGTTATACCTAATATGACAGTAATTCAGCCATGTGATGGTATTGAAACTGAACAATGCATCAAAGCAATTTCACAGTATGATGGTCCTGTATATGTCAGACTTGGCAGAAGTGCAGTAGAAGATGTTAATACTAATCCTGACTATAAATTTGAAATTGGTAAAGGTGTGGTAATTCATGAAGGTGATAAAGATATTGTGATGATTGCTACAGGAATGATGGTTCAACAATCATTAAAAGCAATTGAAATATTAAAAGAGAAAGGAATTAATCCAACTTTAATTAATATTCATACTATTAAGCCATTAGATGAAGAGTTAATTTTAAAATATGCAAAAGAGGCAAAATATATTGTTTCATTGGAGGAACATAATATATATGGTGGTTTTGGAAGTGCGGTAGCTGAATGTTTAACTAAGCATTGTCCAAGAAAACAAATCTTTATTGGTACTCAAGATACTTTTGGTGAATCAGGAAAACCTGATCAACTACTTGAAAAGTATGGCTTAAGTGCTAGTAAAATTGTTGAAAGAATCCTTAATGAGTGTAAATAAAAAAATAATCGATTGAAAATAATAGAAGAAAATAGCAGACTGCATTCAGTAAATTTTGATGGAGTAAAACTTCTAGCATTACTTTATTTAAACAAGGAAAGAAAAACAAAAACAGTTTAATTGCTAAAAACGAATATATTATAATGATAAATAAAGATTGTGTTTCTGGTATATTAAACGTTAAAATATTTGACCTTGACTTTGGACATATGATATATCTATTTAAACAGAGTTAAATGAGCAATGATATTAGACATTTTATTGAAAATCTGAAAAAACAAATTTTAAGTAATGGCGAAAGCCTGAAAGGAGAAAAATTGGAAAATATTAAAAAAATGGTACCATATCTTTTGGTCAATGTAATATCGTTTTATCTATTACCTATAGTATTTAAAAGTAATGAAGGCATATTTTTTGTTTTACTTGTGGCTTTACCTATAATATGTTTTGTGACTGCCATCTTTTATGGGATTATTAACTCATTAAATATGTTATATCCTGTATTAGTTGGTTTGTTTTTTGTACCAGCAGTGTTCATTTATCTTAATGAAAGTGCGTTATTTTATGTTGTTATTTATGGAATACTTGCTCTTGTAGGGAATTTCATTGGAATGATAGTTTACTATATCAAAAAGAAATAAAATAATATTTCGAATAGATAAATCCTAAAGATTCAAACTATAAATATTAAAACTTCTAATTTCAAATTAGTATCTAGAATATAAAGATTGACTTTAGAAGTTTTTTTATAAAAGAGATTAGCAGTTAATGCAATTTGCTGAGTTTAAAAGAAAAGACTATGATAATGACTATAAATAAGCTATTATTAAAAAGGCGAAAAATTAGAAAGAATTTGTCGCCAAGATAAATAATCTACAGAGAAAATAGTGAATGGAGAGAAGTATGAATAAAAAAATTGATATAAGTAATGTTATGCTGAAAACAGAAAGAATACTTTTAAGGCCTTTTAAAATGAGTGATGCTGAAGATTTTTATGAATATGCTAAGGTTGATGGTGTTGGTCAAATGGCAGGTTGGTCACCACATAAAAATATTGAAGAATCAAAAGAGATTCTAGAAATGTTTATCAACAGCAAAAGACAATTGGCTATTGAAATAAATGGGAAAGTTGTTGGCTCTCTTGGTTTTGAGCTTTATAAAGAAAAAGAATTTCCAGAATACAACAGTTTATTAGGAACAGAAATTGGTTATGTTTTAAGTAAAGATTATTGGGGTCATGGTTATATGCCAGAAGCAGTAAAGGCTGCTATTAATTATTTGTTTGCTATTGAAAAAGTAGATTTTATAATGTGTGGTCATTTTAAAGCTAATAATCAATCAAAAAGAGTAATTGAAAAGTGCGGTTTTATAGAATCAAGAGAAATTCAGTATGAAACAGCTTATGACACAATAGAAATAATGAAGTCATATGTTATGTTTAATCCTGAAAGAGACAATAAAATTAAAATGATGATTTTTGATATTGATGGCACTTTGATTCCTTATGGCTCTGTAAAGATTACTCCAAGTGCTTTGGAAGCGATTGATAAGTTAAAAGAAGAAAAAGGTGTGAAGGTAATGATAGCAACTGGTAGAGCTAAATGTTTTATTCAAGATGATATCTTTAATTCTCTACATTCGGATTATCTAGTAACAATTAATGGTCAATCAACTTTAGATAAAGATTTCAATTCCTTTATTAAACATACTATTTCTTTGGCAGATATGGAAAGATTAACTAACGACTGTATAGAAAATGATATCGCCTTAGCTTATAAATATGATGATGAACTTGCTAGTTATAATCTACATGATGAGTATTGTGCAACCTACTTAAAAGATGAAGAAAGAAAATATCTAGTTAAAGATTATACAAAGACTAAAGATTATCATTTAACTCATGGTTTGCCAATTTCAGCATTTTTAATTGGTGATGAAGATGTGATAGTAGAAGTATCAAAAAACTATAAAGATGTTAAATTTGTAAAAGCTTATCCTACTGCTTATGAGGTTTACAATAGTAGATACAATAAATCAACTGCCATTGAAGAGGTAATTAAGATATTAGGTTTAACTTGGAATAACTGTATGGCTTTTGGTGATGCTGATAATGATATCGATATGATTCAAAAAGCTAGAATTGGTATTGCTTTGGCAAATGGTTCAGACAATATAAAGGCTGAGGCTGATTATATCGCTGATGATATAAATAATGATGGAGTAGCTAAAGCTATTGAATATTTTAAAAATGAGTTTTAAAAAATAAAAATGCCAGAAGGCATTTTTTTAGTAACTAATGAATTTGAAAATATATATTTCTCCATCTAAAATAATACAGGTATCAACTGATGGACAAAACCCATTAGTCTTACAACATTCAGAGTTTTCTGATTCATAAATCCACCATGGTCCGATATTCCAATCTTCGGTAACAAGACCACATAAACCGTTAACACTTCTACCGTATTCACCAACTTCTGAAATATCTAATTGTAATTCTTCAGCATGTTCTTCTAATAATTTGTCCAGATACTCGGCATCTGTTGAGTAGGTTTTGTTGAAGATTTCTTTTCCTTCTAAATTATTAATAATAATTGTGATCTGTTTGTTTCCCTGCTGCTTATCGACTGTTGGATAAAACTTTTTAATCGCAAACACAATTCCCAGTGCAATAGCAACTACAGCTAGTAAAGTAATTAATTTCTTTTTGTTTTTCATTTGTGCATCTCCTTAATTTTAAATAATACTTTTTCTAAAGGTTGATAAATTAAAGCAATTTCCATGGCGGTTAATGTTCCCTGAATCAAACTTGTTTTTAAACCAGTAAGGATATAGTAAATAGTAACGGTTTTTGATACTAGGATAAAGGGTAAATCTAGTATTAGTCCAGTGCTACAAGATAAGATAAACCCATAAATAATCAGTAGCCATTCTTTCTCCTTAAGAGTAGGTTTTAAAAAGTTTGTTAATAATGAGTAGCAAGGATAAATTATAAAATACATGATACTCCAAGGTGTTAAACCCAGATACAATATTAACAATACCCCAAAAACAAGTGATGATTGAAAACTATCCCTTCTGTCAAATACCATTGCGACAGCGATAATCATTAGGGTAATAGCTTCAAGATAAAGGATGCTTGACAAAGAAAAGAATGTGCAAAATAGAAACGCACCAATTAATGCAACTCTAGTCATTCTTTTTGTCTCTTTCATAATATCCCTTCCATCAAAAAAGCCCATTTCTGGAAAATGGGCTAATTAAACAAAAAAGTTTACCGTTTGCTCACTCCCAGAAGAAACCTTTAACTATCAGTCTTTGGCAGGTCTACCGGCTTAACTTCATTCTACTATTCAGTCTTCCCACAATAATTGCAGTGACATAATTGAATTTCGTCTGTATCACGGTTGCTGGGACAGCATAAGAATTAAACTTATTTCCCTATTAAGTAATACACCAAATCTGATGAACTTATACTAACATATTTATTATTCTTCTACAATAAAAAACTCAACTTAAGCTGAGTTAAAATTTAATTTTATTATGTAATACCTTTCCAACAATTTGAACATTACGCTTTTTTTGATCTTCTGCAGTGAGAATTATCGGCTGGTATTCTTCATTTTCTGGCTGAAGGATCATTAAATCATTTTTATAAATAACTCTTTTAACAGTCGTCTCACTATCGTCTAATAAAATAACCCCTATATCTCCACTGTTTAAATGATTTTGCTTTTTAACATATAACAAATCTTTAGGCAAGATTCTAGCATCTTTCATTGAATCACCAACAACTTCCAAGTAGAAACAATCAGAATGCTTAGCATCATCACCAAAAACATACTCAAAGCCAATGTATTCTTGTTCTGCGAAAATAGGTTGACCACCTCTAACAAAACCTAAAACTGGAATTTCAGTTTTAAGGTTAAATGATAAATTTTGGTGCATTAATTCTTCTGTTTCAACATCAAAAAAATCAGCAATTTTAACAATTATCTTATATGGTGGAGTAGCAGAGCCGTCCTCCCATTTTTGAATAGTTGTAAAAGATTTATAACCTAAGTAATCAGCCAGTTCATTTTGAGAAAGGCTTTTCTGTCTTCTTAAATATCTTAGATTTTCAGCAAACTTCATATTAACACCTCGATTTAATTATAAAAAACAATTGAAATAAAATCAAGTAATTTCCTTGAATAAAATTCAAGTGTATGGTACTATTAAAACATGGAAAGAGTAATACTGCACTGTGATTTGAATTCATTTTATGCCTCAGTTGAAGAGTTGTATCATCCTGAAGTTAAAGGTAAGCCTGTGGTTGTTGGTGGAAGTGAAGATGAAAGACATGGCATTGTGCTAGCTAGAAATCAAATAGCAAAAAAGTATAACATCGTTACTGCCGAAAGTATTTGGCAGGCTAAAAAGAAGTGTCCGGATTTAATCATTTTAAAACCCAATCATAAAAGGTATGAAGAATTTTCTTTAAAAGTTAGAGAAATTTTTTTACAGTATACCGACTTGGTTGAGCCATTTGGTATTGATGAAGCTTGGCTTGATGTCTCCAATAGTAAATACTTTGGTACCGGTAAGGAAATTGCGGACAAAATAAGAGAGCAAATCAAACAAGAGTTAGGGATTACAGCTTCGGTAGGTGTAAGTTTTAATAAGGTTTTTGCTAAGTTAGGCAGTGATTTAAGAAAACCAGACTATACTACCATTATTACCAAAGAAAACTATAAAGAAATTGTTTGGCCTTTAAAAGCTAATGAGATGATTTATGTTGGCAAATCAAGTTATGAGCAGTTAAAGATTTATGGCTTATATACTATTGGCGATATTGCCAATAAAGATATAAATTTTCTCAAAGAAAAATTTGGCAAATGGGGTGAAACGATTTGGGTTTTTGCTAATGGTTTAGATGATAGTGAAGTTACAAGATATGATCAAAGGCAAGAAGCTAAATCAATAGGAAATAATATTACTACTTTCAGAAATATGGAAAACTGGCAAGATGTCGACATTATTTTAAATGTCTTATCGGAGTCAGTTGCCACAACACTAAGACAAAGGGGACTAATGGCTAAGGAAGTTTTGGTTTATTTCAGAGACAGTCAGCTTAAAAGTTTTACTAGACAAGTGCAATTAAATGACTATACTAATCTTTCAAGTGTGATATTAAAATCAGCAAAACAGTTATGCCGTAAAAATTATAGATTTCAAAAACCATTAAGAACACTAGGAATAAGGGTACGAAAGTTTATTGAGCAGTCAGAGCACGTTCAACTTTCATTGTTTGAAAATGTTGATGAGATAAAGCAACAAGAAAAACTAGAGACTACTATTGATGATATTAGAAGTCGCTATGGGCATAAAAGTATCAAGAAACTTTCAATGTTAGTGGATCAAGATTTAAGTGATTATAACCCAGTCGGTGAAAATGATAATTTAACAGATGTGGAGGATTTTAAATGAAACAGTTTGTTGATGTAATTTGTTTGAATCAAAAAACTGGTCAAATTAGACCATTATATATATTGTGGGAAAATGGAGAAAAATATCCAATAGATAAAATAACTCAGATAATTCCTGCTGCCTCTTTAAAAAGTGGAGGAATGGGATTGAGATTTACTTGTAAAATAGGAAATAGTTATCGATACTTGTTTTTGGAAGAAGGTAAATGGTTTATCGAAAAAGTGCAGTTGAATTAGTATAATAGTCGATACAAGGAGATATTTATGGAGAAAATAACAATCTTTACAATTGACCATTTAAAATTAAGACCAAGATTATATGTTTCAAGGAAGATTATTAGATATAATGAATATTACATTTATCGAAAAGAAGCGAAAAATAAAAATCGTTTCTCTTTTGTTATAGTAGCATTATTTTTAAACAAATAATTTGAGTGTGTATAATTTAAAAACTTTAATTGTTTTTAGAAATTACAATTCCATATATCATAATAAAAATGTAAAATGTGTAAAAAATGATAAAATTTTTTGATATTTTTTCTATTTCCTGATTTTTTACTAGGTTCAATAAAAACATTATATTGTAATGCAATTATAAAAATGTGTGAAATATACATAAAATATACAATAAAAAAAGAAAAAACACCTTTACAAAAAGGGTTTATATGTACTATATTATAATAAAAGATATAAAAAAAATACAAATATATGGAAATCTACTATGAAAAATCAATAGAAAATTAAATAAGCTTGAAAATCACAATAAAAAGAACCTTAAATAAAGATTTGTAAAAATATAAATTATATTTGTAAAACAAAAAAGATCTTTGAAAAATTATTACTTGAACTAGTTAATGAACTCTACATCAGGATTATTAAGAATAAAGAAAATATATCTACAGAGTTTAGCTGCACAGTGTCCCAGAGCATTGTAATGAGATTTGGTTTCCAGGCGCTTCTTATTGTAGTAATCTTTCATTTTAGAAGGATGTTTGCGCATATTGTTGGCAGTCCAAATCAAAGTATAGCGAAGCAATCTATTGCCACGTTTAGACATGCGGGTGGATTTAGCTTCCCATGTGCCAGACTGTCTTACCTTGGGATCAAGCCCTGCAAACGCAATTAATTTCTTTTCTGAGCTAAAACGGTTTATACTAATAATGGCAGACATGATTTAGGCAATTTCAATTGAGTTGATACCTTTTATCTTATGTAAAGGCGAATTGATAACAGTGTGGTGGCTGTTAATAAAAGACTCAACCTCATCAATCTGCCTTTCAATTGATTCCAGGGATTCTATGGATTGCCTTATTTTAAGAGCTAAACCAGATGAATAAAAACCAATAGATGATTTAGCGGCTTCTTTGATTTTGATAACCATAGATTCTTTATATCTTCCTTTAGAAGCTTTCTTAGCTATATTGACAAGATGATCAACTCTAACATTACTAATCTGTTTGGCTGTAGGATATTTCTTTAATATAGCTCTAAGTCCCATTGTGTGAAGAGTTCCTTTAGGAATAGTTGATTCTAGTTCTGGAAACACCCTATCTAGATAACTGACTAATTTAATTTTCAGTTTAGAAGAGTGTTGTATCAAGAAAAACCTTTGTGAGCACAATTCTTTAAGTTCATTATTATAGAATTCTTCTTCTAAAATATTTTGATGTTCAAGTAATAAAAAACAAGCGATGGTACGAGAATCGACATTATCGTTTTTCGTATCACGAAGAGAAATTTTTCTAAAACGAGATATTTGAAGTGGGTTAACTAAGACACACCTATAATCATTCTCGTTTAAGAAGTTAAATAAAGCCAGATGATAGTGAGCAGTAGATTCAAAGCTAATAACAACATCTTCTTTATTTGACATAGATAAATTCGATAATAATAGATTAAAACCTTTGAGATTATTATCGAAATGAAGAGAGTTGACTATCAGTTCACCAGTAGATGAATCTAAGATAGAAGCAACGTGTTTAAATTTGGCAATATTAATGCCAACAAAATAAGTCATAAAAAGACCGCCTTTCTAGAAACCTTGTCTAACTGCTATGGCGATCTTATCTGTAACCTTGCGTGACATAAAGACACTAAGCCTATCCAACCATAAACAGATTCATAAGAACTCATAGTCTCAACCTCTTTCGAGTAGATAAACCACAGTTAAAATTTCAGAGTAAACATGGTTCCTACTTAATTCTATCAAAGGTTAGAAAGGAATATGAATTTACGTATGACAAGGTACGTATTTATCATACAAGGGAGAAAATGATTAAACTTTTGAGAGTGGATAACAGATTGTTGCATGGACAAGTAGCAGTCTCGTGGGTTAATGCAGTAGGAACTAATTGTGTAGGTGTTGCAGGAGACCATATTAGTGACATTGTTATTACAGCAATGAAATTATGCAAGCCTGCTGGAGTTAAACTTGTGATTAAGACAGTAGATAATATGATTGCAGATATTAAAGCTGGCAGAACAGAAAAATATAATTTGTTTTTACTTGTTGGCAACATAACAGATGCATATAGAATTGCTAAAGAAGTTCCTGAGATTACAGAAATAAATATTGGAAGGACCGATAAAAATAAAAATTATGAGTATTTAAACAACGAAACTTGCATATCTGAAGAACAAAAAGTTCAAATGAGAGAATTAATCGATAGGGGTGTCATTATTAATTTGCAAATGATTCCGACAACTAAAGCCACACCATTAAAAAATTTAATATAATAAAAGAGACTAAAATATTAAATTTATATATTTTTTAACCCTCTTTAAACTTTAATGGGGACTTGAAAAAGTGATCTTTAATTTTTGGTGGGGACCTGAAAATCAAAAAAAGCAGTAATTCTAAACAGAAATGCTGCTTTTTGCTTCTAATTGTCTAATCTTTTTATATGTATTTAAGTAAATGAAATTATATATAAAAGGAAAGATAAATCTTACTTTAAAGATATTTGATCCTTGATTTTAAAATAACCAGAATTAATTAATACACTAGAAGTGTCAATAGATTCTCTTATTTTTATCAGTATATCCTGTATATACAAGACATTTTCATATTAATTTGTGCCTCATTTCCTAAAAATAACTGTTTTTCCAATTTTTAATAATATAAACAAAGTTTTAGTAACAGAAGATATAGTTTAAATAAACAGCTCAACATGTTTAAATTTTGCTTTAGCAAAACAATAGTTGTGAAGGTTTTTAGTGTCCCCATTAAAGTTTAAAGGGTATCCCCACGAAAACTTAAAGGTTGTCCCCACCATGATAAAAAAAGAGGACTTTTTAGTCCCCACTAAAAATTAAAGGGTGTCCCCAGCCCCACCAAAAATTAAAGAGCCTTTTTTTATCCTTAATAACCTTTTATTGGCTAATTATTTAATGTTTTTATTATAAAGGGAAGATTGAGATTTATTTTTATTGCAACCTTTTTAATATATGTCTGACTTTTATTATAACATCTGATTTGCTATAATATTGCTCAAATTATTTTAAGTCCATAGTTTAAAAATAGTTTTATTATTTATCAGGTTTTAGTAATCTGGTTCTCTCAATCCATTTACCACTTCATACTGGGTTTTAATAACCCTTGATATATTGATATATTTCTCTAATAGACTTTGGGTCAAGAAATCATCTGATCTAACAAGAAGTACTGCTGTGGTATAATCAATGACATCAGGGGTTGTTATTTTTGCAATGCCTAAATTCATATCAATTGTTTTGGCATCATCAATAGACCACATTCCTGCATCAACAAGATTATCTCTTAACGCTTTTAAAATTCGTTGTGTTTTTGTTTCAACGAGATTATATTTTTTATTGTTGTCTAACAGAAAATTCATCAACCCAACATAATCGTCATTTTCCGAATCATAAGCTATTCTCATGGTTGTGTCAAAATCTGTTTTGGAAGAATCTCTAAAAATTTTTATACGTTCAGATGTATATGTGTATGGGCCAAAGTTAAATAGAATCTTAATATCATTTTGATTTTTTGAATAAAGTAACGCTGAGTGTAATGAACAAACAGTAAAATCACATTTCCCTTTTTTTAACATCTTAATTCTTATTTCAGCATTTCTTGCATAAACTATGTTACAATCTAAGATATTTAGATTATTGTACAGTGCGGTTATTAAGCCTTTTGTTGTTATTGAAGCAGGCATTGTTAAACAACCAATGATTGTTCCAATACCATAATATTCTTGAACCATAGCATAATCTATTTCTTGAATAAAAGAACCATTTCGTCCTCGTGTTTCAATTTTTACTGCACCGCTTTCACCTAAAGCTTTAATAGCTTTTTGAACTGTGCCACGCGAGACATTAAATCTTTCTTCGTAATAAGAAATTGATTGCAAACTATCTCCTGGTGTTAATAACAAGAATTCTTTGGCTAATTCCGTTTCTACATATGACTTTTTATTGTTAATATTACTCATATAGGTATTATACATTGTTTTTACAAAAAAAGTAAAATATAAAAAAAGAGACCTAATTAGAAAATAAAGGTTAAATTATATATTTTTAATTATGTCAGTAAGAATTTGCTTTAACTTTTTATGATTGATTAATTTGTATAAATATAATAATAATAGAACTAACAATAGAATTTAAATGATATTTTTTTCTGTATAAGAGTTTAATTGACAGAAAACTTATAGAAGAACAATAGAAAAAGCCTAGACATACATATTGAATACAATTTTTTTTAAAAAAAATTAAAGTGATATATTTATAATATATCTTTAATATACAATATAAATATATAAAAAATGCCTTTACAAAAGGAAATTTATGAATTATACTAAAACTAGAATAACAGAGAATATATATAAAAAATATATAAAAAATATTGTAAATATGTTCTTTGTATTTAATATTAATTGTTGAGTCTTCGCAATTGATATGTAGTTTTAACATAATGAAGACTAGAAAGGAGAGATATGATAAGAATCATATCAATTAGCTTAATATGTCACATTTGACTCAGGCAATTTTATTGGGATTACTTGGTGGCTATTGTCACTTTGACTGGTGGATTGGTTGCCCTTATCTCAATAGGCCAATTATTCTTGCACCATTAGCTGGTGCAATTATGGGTGATTTCCAAACAGGCTTATATTTAGGAGCTATTTTGGAATCATACTTTTTAGGAAACGTTGTTATTGGTGGTTATCAGGCTCCAGATGCAGGAGTAAGCAGTATTTTAGCGACTGCATTTACAATATCTGCAGGACTGGATACTAATGCTGCATTGCTTTTGGCTGTACCAATTGCGGTCATAACTACATCGCTACAAGATATATTATGGGCATTATACTCGTTCAGTTCTAAGATTGCAGATAAATATGCTGAAGAAGGAAATGATAAAGGCGTATATTTAGTTATGTTCCTAGAAGGTATTGGGAATATCCTGCTGAAATTCTTAATTGTATTTTTGGCTTGGATGTATGGTAGTGAAACGGTAGTTGCATTAGTCAATAAGATTCCAGAGCCAATCATGAATGGTATGGCAAATGCAGGTGGAGTATTACCTGCAATTGGTATGGCTATTTTGATTTCAATGATTATGAACAAGAATAATGCTCCATATTTTTTCTTGGGATTTATTTTGGTTGCGTTTTTCAATATGCCAACAATTGGTATAGCAGTTCTTGGAATGATTATTATATATCTGAGGTTTGACCTTGGTTCAATTGCACAATCGTTAAGGACAGGAGATGTTGCTACAGCTGTTGCTGGAGCGGAGGAGGATGAAGATGACTTCTAATGTACAAACTAGAGAAAAATTATTAACCAAAAAAGAAATTTCAGCTCTTAATTGGCGCTCATTATTGGGTGCATGTTCTTGTAACTATGAAAGACTAACGCATAAACCATTCTGTTTTATGGTCGGACCTTGCTTAAAGAAAATATATGGTGACGACAAAGAAGCCTTTTCAGAAGCATTGCAACGTCATTTAGTATGGTATAACACTACACCACAAGTTTATAGTTGGTTTGGTGGACTGATGGTAGCTCTTGAAGAACAGAATAAAACGGATCCAGATTTTGATGTGCAGACAATTAACTCTGTAAAGGCAGCATTAATGGGACCTATGTCTGGAATCTTTGACTCAATTTTCTTGAGCTGTTTCCGTATTATCGGTGCTTCAATTGGCATATCAATGATGTTAGAAGGACAGGCTATTGGCATGCTAATTTATGCTTTAGTCTACAATATCCCTGCTCTGGTCTGTCGTTTTTATGGTGGCCATATAGGCTATGAAATGGGAACAGACCTTCTTACTAGATTACAAAAATCAGGATTAATGAATATAATTCTAGAGGGAGCATCAATACTAGGTTTGATGGTCGTAGGTGGAATGTGTTATAACACAGTACGTGTTAATTTGGCTTACACTTATGGGGTTGAAGGTGCAATGACATCACTACAGTCTGTAATTGATGGTATTTTTCCTGGTTTGCTGAAATTGGCAGTAATTTTCTTATTCTTAAATTTACGTAAGAAAAGAGTTAATACTACAGTTCTAGTTTTTGGAACGTTGATAGTTGTAGTTGTTTTAACATTATTAGGGATTATGTAGTAAAAATAAGCGTAGTTCCTAATATAAGAACTACGCTTATTAAGTAAGATACTAGTTGTAAAAAATATTATATTGATTACACTAAAAACATATATAATTATAAATATGTATATTTTTGTAATAAGTTAGAAAGGAGAACATCAAACCTAAAAACTAATTTGATGATGTGTGATAAATATGAAGATGATATGTTGGTTTCTTAGTGGTTTTCCATCAATAGAAGAAAGTGAAAAAATTTTAGATATCTATGTTGAAGCTGGCTGTGAAGCTATTGAATGGTCAATTCCTGTATCTAATCCATATCGTGAACAAGATCATTTAAAACCATGGGCAATTGAAGCTTATCAAAAATGCTCTGATTACAAAAAACATTTAGAAGAAATTTCTAAATTCAAAAAAAAATACCCAAATATTGAAGTTTATCCTGGTATATATATGGAAATGACAAATGCGTTGGGAGTTGATAATATAATCAAGTTTTTTAAGAATAACAACATTGCCACGATTTTCATGGTGGGTACTTATACTCAGGATTTAATTGATTCTTACAAATCTGCTGGTTTGATGCTAACACAATCTTCAGTTTCGTATTATATGAAAGAAGAGGAATTGGCAAAAGCAAAAGATGGAAATGGATTTATTTATATGCAAGCGCTGCCTTATGAAAGTGAATTAAAAGCTGGTTATACTACCAATAGATTAAAAGAGTGTGTGACTATTTTACGTAGAGAATGTCCAAACCGCCCTATCTATTGTGCAAAAGGTATTAGAAAACCAGAGGATTTAAAGATTATTTATGAATCTGGTGCGGATGGCTATATTTTAGGAAGTCTACTGATTAATGAATACGGCGATTTAGAAAAACTAAAGAAAACAATAAAGGAGTATAAAAAATATGCTGACGGACTGGTAAGATAATAAACAATCTTTTTAGGTCATTGTTAACATATTAAAAAAAATTAATTTATTCAAAGAAAATTTTCATAGAAATAAATTTAACTTTTGGTGTTGTTATGGAAATGAAAATAGCTACAAGTATAATTGTATGCATTTGGCAATTTGAATAGAACCAAAATAGTTAAACTTACTGACTCACTCCTTTTGAAGAAGATGAAGCACAAAAAAGATTTTTCATTATATTATATAAATTTTAGAAAGGAAAATGATATTCATATATAGATAAAGTACATGTTTATCATAAAGGATGAAATTATGGCAATTGTTAATAGTGTATTAGGTCCAATTAATACAGAAGAAATGGGCATCACTTTGATGCATGAACATATTGCAAGTTTGGATATGTCTATGATGCATGCTTATAAAGATTGGTGTGATATGGATGAAACTTTGGACTTGTTTGTTAAAAATGTTGAAGCAGTAAAAAAATATGGGGTTAAAACAATGGTTGATCCTACACCTGTAAATTTAGGAAGAGACCTTCAAACAATGCAAGAAGGGGCGAGACGTGCAGGAATAAATATTATTTGTGCTACGGGATTGTATTTTATGGAAGAACCATGGATAATGCGTGGAACAGATGTGGATTGTTTGGCTAGTTACTTTATAAGAGATTTAACAGAGGGCATTGAAGGAACAGATTATAAAGCTGGTTTTATTAAAGTGGCAACTGATAAATATAGAGGAGAAAGTGAAGTAAATCAAATTATGATGCTTGCTGCTGCGAAAGCATCTTTAGTTACAGGCTGCCCAATTATGACTCATACACAAAGTAAGTTAAAACAAGGTATTTATCAGCAAAACATTTTTTTAAAAGCTGGTGTAGCTCCACATAAAATTTATATTGGGCACACATTTGATTGTATGGATGAAGAATATATTATGTTCATTATGGATAAGGGTTCATATGTTGGTGCTGATCAAATAGGAATTACCCATAGAAACACGACTGAACAATTAGCGAACATTATATCAAATTTAATAAAAAAAGGGAAAGGCTATGAAAAGCATATTTTTTTATCTCATGATGCTGGAGCGGCAAGCGATTATGCCTATTCTTTTTCACCATTCAAACGTGATGCAAGTAGAAATACATCTATTAGGGATTATTGCGAATTATTTGTTAATCTACTTCCAATGTTAAGACAAAGAGGAATAACAGAAGAACAAATAAATATGATGATTATTGAAAATCCACGACGTTTTTTTGCTGGTGAACCAATTAAATAAAATAAATAATTAATTATAAAAAAGGTTTAAATTGAATTGAAAAATTAATTGTAGAAAACAAAGAATTTAAGTTGTGGGTTGAATAATAATTAAATTGTTTTTGGGCGAAAAGTAATAATATGAAGTTATTACGTTCTTAATTATAGAATAAATGATATCTTTTATTTTTGAAGGCATACTTGATAATATCAAAAAACTATATGAATAATAATTAGTATAAATAATGAACAAACATGTTTGTGGTCTATAAAATATGTTTGGTTAAGTAATAGGCTAGAAAGGAAAACATCAAATATAAAACATTTGGTGATATGTGATAAATGTGAAATTATTTGATATGTATTTGCCAACACGAATAGTAAGTGGGGAAAAATGTGTTATTAGTCAATCTGGTTATTTTTCAAATTTGGGAAAAAGATGCATGATTTTAACGAGTGGAAATTCAGCAGAATTATGTGGCGCTTTAACTGATATTAAAAAAGCGTTTAAAAAAGAAAATATAGAATATATTTTGTTTGATGAATTAGTAGAGAATCCCACTTTGTTAACATCGTATAAAGCAGGTGAGATAGCTAGAAATTATAAAGCAGATTACTTGTTAGCGGTAGGCGGTGGCTCAGTTATAGATGGAACAAAAGCTGCTGCAGTGTTTGCCTCTATGAATTTTGAAAAACCAGAAGAAATCTATTCTAAAACAATTACAAAATGTTTAAACATTGCTGTAATAAGCACTACTGCTGGTACTGGAAGTGAAATTGGAAATGTAATTGTTTTAACAGAAGACAGCAATGGCATAAAGAGGGTTGTTGTTTCTAATGAAATGTTTCCGAAAGTGGCATTTTATGATTATAGATACACAATGACAATGCCTATAAGATTGACTGTAGCAACTGGATTGGATGCATTGTGTCATTGTGTCGAAAGTTGGTTTAGTACAAATGCTACAGAATTATCAAATCTTTTAGCTATGAGAGGAACGGAGTTAACATATTCATGTTTGAAAAAAATAGCTGATGGAGAATTTAATCCAAATGATGAAGAATTAAGACGCAATCAGCATTATGGATCATTGTATGGTGGTATGGCAATAGCTTTAAGTGGAACAGGATTTCCACATCCTGCAGGTTATATTTTGACCGAAAATGCTTCTATACCACATGGCGTTGCTTGTGCATTTTTTGAAACCGTTTTTTTAGAACATTCAATCAAATATGTAAATAATTATGAAAAGCAAAAGTTTTTAGAAATTGTTGAATCATTAGAGGATTTTAAAACTACAATGAAAATCTTATTGAAAAACAATATAACAATGTCATTAAAAGCTTGCGAAGATATGGAAAATAGAGTTTCTGATGCAAATAATACCAAAAGAACATTGGGTGGATATATTCCAAATACAGTTAAAAAAGAAGCTAAGAAAATGTTTTTAAAAGAAAATCAGAAAGAAAAAGTCTTAGGAAATTGGACATTTGGAGATGGAGAATGATTTTATGAAAAAAACGCAGATAATAATTACATTAATAATTGCTATAGCAATAATAGTTATTTTATATGGTTATATTACAAAAAGAGAAGTGATAATTTTGATTGGTGTTATTTTTGCATTTATTCCTTTAGTGTTTGCCACAATATTAAATACAATAGGTTCATTAAATCAAATTAGAATTGAAAAACAGAATCCAGTAGTTTATTTTGATGAAGGAAAGGGTTATTATCATGTTGATAAGAACTGTGCATTGAATGACATTAACAACCCAGAAGTTCAAAGATTAAAAATGAACAGAAAGGAAATCCCAGTTTGCCCAGTTTGTGGTTTGAAAGAAATAGAAGATTATTTTTATAAAGAAGGAAACAAATAATAAATTTAAATGAAAAACCGATAATAGGTGTAATACATGTATTGCACTTTAAGAGTTGGCTTACTATGGCTGAAAAACAAATATTCAAATTATGTGAGTAGTAGAAAAGGAGATTTATCATGATTGAGTGGGGAAAACTTAAATGGCCAGAATGTCAGGAAATTGTAAAAACAAAAAAAGCGTGTTTACTACCATTGGGAGCAATAGAGGCTCATGGCCCACACTTGAATATAGATATAGATAATAGTATTGTAGAAGAGAAATCCAAAAGAATTTGTGAAGCCACTGGTATTATAAAAATGCCTCTAGTTCCTTATGGAATGGTATATTCACTATACGGATATCCAGGTTCATTGACAATAAGCTATAATACAATGAAATCATTATTAGCGGATTTGATAATGTCATTATATGATAATGGTTTTAGAATTATTTTTCTTATTTCCCATCATGGTGGAAATTGGGCAGTTATGAAACAAACTATTAGGGAAGAATCTGGGAAATATAATGGTTTAAAACTTGTTATATTAAGTGAATTGAGTGTTGTTAGAAAAATCCAAGAACAAATATGTGATTCTCCATATAAAGATCCGTTTTTGGCGCATGCTGATGAACTTGAAACATCACAGGCATTAGAATGTGATGAAGCTGGTGTTGATATGGAAAAAGCTATTACACATTATCCAATATTACCTTCTGATTTAAAGGAATCTACATATAGATGGATTGAATTTTCAGAGCATGGAATAATGGGTGATGCTACTTCAGCTTCTAAGGAAAAAGGAAAGCAATTTATTGATGCTGAAGTAAATGCTATGATTGATAAGGTAAATTATGTTTTAAATAAATAACAAATTAAAAATAAGGGAGTCTTAAATAATGAAAAACAATATATTTTTTATAGTTTTTATTTTTAAATATATTTTTTTATTTTTCAACAAAATTTGTAAATAAAGGACTGATATCCTTTATTTTTTATGTTTTGTTTTTTTGTAAATCTAGGTATAGGTTACTTCTGCTTTTGCTAACTACAGCATTAGAGTTTTTAAATTCTTTGATATTTGGATGTGGTACATACTTATTGGTATTTTCGGTCATCAAATAAGCCAGCACCTGTAAACCAGCAAGCTTGTAAAGAGGACAAATCAGTGGATCAGTTTGCTTGCTTGTTCTGATAGCTTTAAAATCATCTATTTTATTACTATTAGAAATGGTATAAGTTTTTTTACTGACAATATTGTTGGCAATTGCTACCTCAATAATTCTTTCTGAAGAAAAGGAATCATTATTATCAATAAATAGACATAAGGCATCAGGTCCTAATGGGTATATTGGACCATGTAAGTATTCTTCTACCTCAAATGTTAAAGCACTGATACAACTTGTTTCAGAAATCTTTAATCCTGCTTCGACAGCAGTACCAAGATTTGGTCCACTGCTAACCAAGTATACTCGAGGACTAGTAGTAAAATCAGAAATATTTTCTTCAAATAATTTAATACTGTTATTAACTATTTCTGGATGAATTTCCATTGCTAAGTTTATTTGATTTTTGTAATATTCGTATTTATCTTTTTTGATTATCTCCTTTTTTAATGCAGTTTCTAAGGCAAATGACATTAGAAAAGCAGCTAAAGAGATAACACCTTTGGTTACAAAACCAATTTTTTCTTCTCCTACTTGCCAGTTAACCAAAATGTCGCTATATAGCTTAGCATCACAATCATCTCGACCTGTTAGACATATAGTTTGCTGATTGTCAATTTTTAGTTTCTTTAAACAGTCTAAGATGTTTGTTGAGCATCCTGATTGGGAAACATTGATTTTCATCATCCTGTCATGAAGTTTATATTCGTGATGATAAAATGTAAACGGAGTAATTAATTTACATTCACAGTTTAAAACGTCTCTAATAAAATATCTGGCAAGTAAACAACCATTATAACTAGAACCACAAGCAATTAATAAAATTCCATCATAATCATTATTTATATAGTTTTCAGTCAAAACTTTAGTAAATTCATAGCTATTATTAATAATTCTTTTTACAGTTTCAGGTGTCTGATTAATATAATCTAACATTGTAATTTCTCTCATAAATACCTCCTAAATATGGTGAAGGAATAGCAAAAATCTACTCCCCTTTATTTAAATAATTTAAATATTGCTGATAAGTCATTTTTGGTTTAAAACGATTAACAATATCATCAACTAATGATTTATCAGTTAATAAATCTATAACACTGCTTGCTACAATTTTAGCTTGAACAATATAAACTTCATCAGGATCAGCAACTTTAAAATTATTGCCATGCACTCTTCCTTCAAAGCCAGTGTAACCATATTGAGTAACTGGTTTAAATAAACTTACATCACCAATATCACCAGCAGCAATACTTTTTTCATGGCACTTTATTTTACTGGCATCAGTGTAGTCAAGCATATTTTTATAAATAACCTTACTTAATTGTTCACTTGGAATTAGCGGTAAGTAACCAGGAATATCTTCAATAATACAATTGCCACCTAAGGCTTTGCTGCAACATCTGGCAGCATTTGATATTTTTTCATTAAGTTCTAATAAGTAGTTTGGGTTGGCACTTCTAATATAACATTCATAAATAACTTCTTCAGGAATTGAATTAACAGTATCTCCGCCTTTAGCAATTATTCCGTGAACTCTGACCATATCCTCTTCTTTAAAGGTTTCTCTTAACATATTTACAGCATTTAAAAATAAATTATGCATATTTAGGGCGTTAATTCCTTCATCAGGACTAACAGCTGCATGTGCTGCTTTACCTAAAAAAGTTATTTTTTTATAAAGAAAACCAGCTAAGGTTGAATTAACTGAAAAGCGATAACCAGAATTACCCGATGAACTATGCAAATGAATAAATAAATCACATTCTTCAAAAAGATGATTGACTAGCATATTTTGTTTGCCAGATAAATATTTGATTTTTCCTTTATTAACCAGCTTTTTACGATATTCAATATCAGTGAATTCTTCAGCAGGGGTAAAAAATAAAGTAACTTGACCTCTTAGCTTATCTATCTGTTGATTAAGACCATTTAAAGCAGCTAGCATTATAGCTATTTGAGTACTATGACCACAAGAGTGAGCAGCATTATCTATTTTATTAGCATTAGGATGACCAACAGTAGGGATAGCATCTAATTCAGCAATTAGACCTATATGTGGTTTACCATTACCTATTGAAACGGAAAAACCAGTTTCAAAAAACTCTTTATTTACTTTAAGATTATGTTTAGTAAGATAATCGATAATAAGTTCTTTGGTCTTAAACTCTTTAAATCCTAATTCAGGACAACTAAAAAGTTTTTCTCCCAATAAAATGGTTTCTTCTTTGTTTTGTTGAATGTAGTTTTTAACTGCTTGTTTCATTTTTCCTCCCTATAGTAGATTAAAGATAGCTTTAACAATATTTAATCCACTTACAAAAGTTCCAATGGTACTTCCCAAATTAGCTAAAGTTACAACTAGCAATATTCTAGTTACTTTATTTGTCACAAAACCTTTAAAGGTGTTTAAATCATCAGATAAACTGTCGAAATCAGCAACTGTTGGTTTTAAAATTTTTGCTTCAACTAAACCTGCAAACCAACCTGCAGCTAAAAGTGGGTTTAATGAAGTAATTGGTGCAGCAACAAAAGCTGTTAACATTGATAAAATATTGCCTCGGCAAATTAAAACTCCTAAAGCACTTAATGAACCATTGATTATAATCCAACTTTTGATTTGTTGCAACCCAATAGAAGAATCAAGTCTAAAACTTGTCAATATCAAAACAACAATGATTATTGGTACAATCCAACCTAGTAATTTACTTGATTTCTTTTTTTCAGGGATTACATCGTATTGTTCTATTTCATATTCCATATTTATATATTTGGGAATATTTATTGTATGAGCTGCTCCCAATATAGCAATGATATTTGTTCCTGGAGCATTTTTGATTTTATAAGCTAAGTATTTATCTCTTTCATCAACTAATACTTCGGTAATATTGGGAAATTCCTTACTTACTTCATCTAGGGCAGCAGTAAGCATGTCTTTTTGTTGAAGAGACTTTAAATCTTCTTCCGTAATTTCTCCTTCCTCAATAAGAGAAGACATTAAAAGTGAAACAAGTTTTAATTTATCTTTAAAATTTAAATTAGCCCAAATTCTTTTGAAGGTAATAGTTACATTTCTATCAGCTAAAACTAAACTAGCATTTAACTCTTTAGCTTTTTCAATTCCCACCAACATTTCTTGGCCACTTTTAGAACCTAACTTTTCAGCAATCTTCTTTTGGAAATTTGCTAAAATGACATTTACCAGCATCATAAACACTTTTTTCTCTTTGATGATTTTACTGATATCAGTATTACGATATTTAACTGGATTAATCAAAGAATTATATCTATCTTTGTCTAATTCAATACAAATGCTATCTGGTTTGATAGTATCGATTGTTTCTCTAGTCAGTTCAACACTGTCTTTTGAAACATGGGCAGTAGGAATCAAAGTGATTTGTTTTCCCTGATATTCTAATTGTATAACTTCAATTTTATTTTCCATATTTACACCTTCGTTTATATTATAGCTTAGTTTGGTTTCAATTTGTAGTTGTCTGAAAAATAGTATAGAATATATAGGTATCAGTGGCTAACACTGTTTTAGTAGTGCTATAAACTGATAATTAAATATGATATAATTAATTGTAAAAATTTTTAAAAAAGAAGAGAGAAGGTGTAGTAGTGCATATATCATTAACCTATGAATCAATAATACATTATCTACAAGTCGGAATAGATATCATAGCAGTATGGATTGTTTTAAACTATCTTATTAAGGTAGTAAGAACAAACCAAAAAACAATTCAAATTTTCCAAGGAATTTTGTTAATTGTAATTGTTCAGTCAGTTTCTAAATTGTTAGGACTTACTACAGTTGCCTGGTTAGCAAACAATATAGTTTCATGGGGATTTTTAGCTATTATTGTTATTTTTCAACCTGAAATTAGATCAATTTTAGAAAGACTTGGCAAAAGCAATGCTCTAGCTAGAATTGCAACTTTAACATCAACAGAAAAGGAATCTTTAATTGATGAATTAATGGCAGCTACTGCTAACTTAACCGCTAGCAAAACGGGTGCTTTAATTACACTAGAACAAGCTCATTCTTTAGAAGATTATGTTAATACTGGAATAAGAATGAATTCTTTAGTCAGTGCTGAGTTAATTTGTTCAATTTTTATGACTACAACTCCATTACACGATGGAGCAGTTATTATTCAAGGAGATAAATTGTCATGTGCTTCAGCTTATTTTCCGCCAACAACGATGGATTTGCCTGCTAAATATGGGGCAAGACATAGAGCAGCTATTGGTATCAGTGAAATAAGTGATGCTGTCACCATTGTTGTTTCAGAAGAAACAGGAAGAGTTTCAGTAGCAGAGCAAGGTAAATTAATCCAAATGAACGAGAGAAAATTAAGAGCTTACTTAGAGCGTATTGTTTTAAATAAAGAAAATATTTCTGGTGAAAGTAGGCCAAGAACAAGTAGTGTTTCCGTTTCAATTGACGATTTAGTAAATAAATTTGAGAAAGAATTTGAAAGACTAGATCAAGATATTGAAATCGAAAATCAATTAAGTAATCTTGATAGTCATGAAATGAAAAACTTCAATACAATCAGCTTTAAAACTATTGATTTTGAAGAAGAGGATGTTAGTGAAATTAATGCTCCTAAAAAATTAGTAGAAAGTTTAATCTCGTCAACTTTAGCCGAAAATACTGTTGATGAAAATGTCACAGTTAGAAAAGTTGCTGTGCCTAAAGGTACAACATCAAATACTGGTGGTATAAATGTTATTAAAACTACTAGTGTTACCACTGGCACAGATAAAATAGAAAAAACTTCTGGAAAAGGAGGTAGTGAAAATGTCTAAAAAAGATAATTTAAGCACTAATCCAAAAGATAAGTTAGAAATAGCTCAAAAAATTGCTGCTAACTCTAAAAAGGTTGCCAGAACATATGCTTCTTTAGAAAATGCCTTTATTTATTTCTTTAGATGGCTGTCTTCTCTACTGACCAAAGCCTTCTTTAGTAAAAGACTTTCGAAAATAATTGCTCTAGCAATGGCAATTGTTATGTATATTTCAGTTAATGTATCTACTAGTGATACTTTTGGTGTTACTCAATCATCTACTTTAACCGATATTCCAGTTAAAGTAATCTATAATTCTGAAATTTATGAAATCAGTGGTATTCCAGAAACTGTTAATGTCTTAATTTCTGGAGCAATTAGTGATATTTCCTTACAAAAAGGAAAGACAAACTCTGCTGTAACAGCGGATTTATCAGGATTAACTGAAGGGACATATGTTATCACTTTAACTCCAACTAATTTTAGCAGCGATTTATCAGTCAATATTTTAGATAATCCAAGAGTTAATGTAACGATTAAAAAGAAGATTACCACAAAATACAATATTTCTTATGAATATATTAATAAAAATAAGATGGATCCAGCCTTTATCTTATCTAGTGCAACATTTGATACAACTGAAGTACTGATTAGAGCTTCACAGGATACGATTAATTCAATTGCTTTTGTTAAGGCTTTAATAGATGTTACTGATGTCGATGCCAACTTTACAAAGCAAGCTCAAATTGTCGCATACGATAACAATGGTTTAATTGTAAATTGTGATATTATTCCTGAATTTGTGACAGTTAATGTGACAGTAACTCAACCTAGTAAACAGGTTCCAATTATTGTTAGACCAATTGGCAAATTAATTGAAGGTTATGCGATTGATGAAATTGCTTTGGATAATTCAATTGTAACAATTTCTGCGCCTACCGATATATTGGCAGTTATTGATGCTGTTTATATTGATTTAGATATTTCTACAATTACTAAAAATACTGACATTTCAACAACATTAACGATGCCTAGTGGTGTTATGAAGATGGATATCACAAAGGTAAATATGAAAATCACTATTGATAAGGTTACTAGTAAGGTGATTACTGGTGTTAAGGTCGCTTGGGAAAATGTTGATCCTAAATACAAGCCTAAATTAGTCAAAGATTCAGATGCTTTAGTAAATGTAATTGTTACAGGAACACTGAGAAACATTGAATCGATTTCAGCAGATGAAATCTCTGTTACTATTGATTTAAGCAATGTAGTTGTTGGGGTACAAGAGGTTCCAATCAATGTAGTTGGAAACAACAGTTTTGTAACCTATGCAATTGAAGATGGTAGAAAGTATGTTCAGGTAGAAATATCTGAATAGAGGTCAATAATGAAGATACATTTTGGAACAGATGGAATTAGAGGTAAAGCTAATGAAGATTTGACCGTAGATATGGCTTATCGTATTGGTAGATATATAGGAAATCATTTTAATGGTGGAAAAGCATTGATTGGTCGAGATACTCGTATTTCTGGTTCAATGTTTGAAAGTGCCCTAGCTGCTGGTTTGACAGCTGGAGGTTGTAATGTATACCTTTTAAAAGTATGTTCCACTCCAAGTTTAGTTTATTTAGTTAAAAATGAAGGATTTAGTTGTGGCTTAATGATTTCTGCTTCTCATAATCCATACTATGATAATGGTATTAAAATAATTTCTAATCAAGGAACTAAAATAGATAGTGATTTAGAAGAGAAAATAGAAGAGTATATATATAACGATAGTAAACTTGCTTATGCAACTAATGAAAACATTGGACAAGTTTTTGATTATACTGAAGGTTTAAAGATTTATCTAAAGTATTTAAAAAGAGAATTTCCATTAGACTTATCAAACTACAAGCTTTTAATTGACTGTTCAAATGGCTCTGCTAGTTTTATTGTTGAAAGATTTTTAAGAAGTATCAATTGCCAAGTAGATGCCATTAACAATCAGCCTAATGGCGTAAATATCAATCTAGATTGTGGTTCAACCCATATAGATGTTTTAGTTGAGGCAATTAAAAAGGGTGATTATGACTGTGGTTTTAGCTATGATGGCGATGCAGACAGAGTTATTGCTGTTGCTGGTGATGGTACTGTTGTTGATGGTGACAAGATTTTATATTGCTGTGGAAAATATTTAGCTAGTCAAGGAAAGTTAAAAGGCAATAAAATTGTTACAACAGTGATGGCTAATTTGGGTCTTTTTAAAAAGCTTGATAAGTTGAATATTGGCTATGAAAAAACAGCTGTTGGTGATAAATATGTTTATCAGAATATGTGTGAAAATGGTTATGTTTTAGGTGGTGAGCAATCTGGACACATTATTTTTTCCGAGCATGCTACTACTGGTGATGGCTTGTTAACGACTTTAGAGATTCTAAAGGTTATGATTAGCGAAAACAAAACTTTAAATGAGTTAACCGATGACTTATATATTTATCCACAACTTTTGGTTAATGTACCAGTTAAAAATAAAGAGGCTTGTTTAAAAGATGAAGAAGTAATCGCTAAATGTAAGGAAGTAGAAGAAATTTTACATGGTGATGGTAGAGTTTTGGTAAGAGCAAGTGGTACTGAACCATTAGTTAGAGTTATGATTGAAGCATCAACTGATGAAATTTGTCATCAATATGTGATGGAAATAGTTGATTTAATTAAAAGTAAAAATATGTAATAGAGCACTATTATTAGTGCTTTTTCTTGTTGAAAGGAATCTTTATGATTAATTATAGTTTAGAAAAGATAGCACAAATTGTTGGTGGAAAACTAATTGGTGATGGAAGTCAAATAATTAGAGGTGTTAATTGCGATTCAAGATTATTGAAAGAGGACCAAATGTTTGCTCCATTTAAAGGAGCAAATACTGATGGTCACCTTTTTGTTGCTGATTTATTTACTAAAGGTATCAAAGCCAGTTTTTGGCAAAAAGATTCTAAAATTGAAAAACCAAAAGGTAACTTAATTGTTGTCGATGATGTTTTAAAGGCTTTACAGATTTTGGCTAGATATTATCGTATGTCTTTAAATTGCAAGTTTATTGGTATTACTGGCTCTTCTGGAAAAACATCAACCAAAGACATAATTGCAGCAGTATTATCATCTAAATACAAAACATTTAAAACAATTGGAAACTATAATAATAAGTTAGGAGTTCCAATAACTTTAATTAATATGGATGATGATGTTGAATTTGCAGTTATTGAAATGGGAATTGATGATTTTGGCATTATGGAAATGTTGGTTAATATGGTTGAACCAGATATTACCGTTATTACCAATATTGCTTTGGCACATGCACAACAGTTTTTAACATTAGACAATATTGTTAAAGAAAAATGCTGGATTAATTCTCGTTTGAAAAAAGATGGCTGCTGTTATTATGCTTATGATGCTTATGGGGTAAAAGAACAATTAAAAAAGATGGGTTTAAAAGATAATCAAATAGTTTCTTATGGTTTTGAAAAAGCAAGCAATATTTTAGCCTTAGATTATACAATTGAAGATAAATATACCAACTTTACTGTTAAAAACTATCCAGAAACAGTTTTCCATCTTCCAATTTTAGGTAAACACCAAGTCTTAAATGGACTGGCAGCTATTGCTATTGGCAAAAGATTTGGTTTATCAATTAATCAAATTCAACAAGGTTTTGATAAGATAGAACTTACACCACATAGGATGCAGGTAAAGGTGATAAAAGATGCTATTATTGTAGATGATACTTATAATTCAAATCCTTCATCTTTAGCTGCTTCTTTAGAAACACTTATAGATTATAGTGATAAGTATCAAAAGATTGTAGTTATTGGTGATATGCTGGAATTGGGTGAAAATTCACTATTTTTACATGCCAATATGGCTGATTTGATAGATTTTAGCTTGTTTGATAAGATATACCTTGTAGGCAATCAGATAAAAGCATTACAAGAAAAATTAACGGAAAAAAATATTGTTTCAAAGCATTATAATAATGCTATGGAAATTGTTGAAGAAATTAAACAATATTTAACAAAAGGAAATGTTATTTTCTTTAAGGCCAGCAACGGAATGAAGTTTGCAAGTCTAATTGAAAAGTTGGAGGATTATTTATGAGCGTTATTGCAGTACTGTTTGGTGGACAATCAAGTGAGCATCCAGTTTCTTTAATGTCTGCATCATCTGTTTTAAAAAATCTAGATGAAAAATACACAAAATATATGGTGGGTATTACCACAGATGGAAGATGGTATCACTATAGTGGTAGTGTTGATAAAATAGAAAATGGAAAGTGGCAACAGGATGAAAATAACCAGGAAGTTATTTTGTCAGCTAGCAATGTTCATCATGGTTTTTACAATTTAAAAACTAATAAAATTGATAGAGTAGATGCAATTTTCCCAATTTTACATGGTAAATATGGTGAAGATGGCTCAATTCAAGGTTTATGTTATTTAAGTGGTATACCTTGTATTTCAACTAATATGACAAGTTGTGCTATTGCTATGGACAAAGAATTTACTCATATTATTTGTGAAAATGCTGGTATAAAAATGGCTAAGTATCTTGTTTATACAAAAGAAAACTGTCCTTCTTTTGAAGAAATGTTTAAAGAAGCAAAAGAAAAACTGAAATTACCTTGTTATGTAAAACCAGCTAGAGAAGGATCATCATTTGGCGCTCATAAAATAAAAGATTATAATGACTTTATTAAGTATGTTAATGATGCTTTTTCATATGATAATAAGATTTTATTAGAAGAGTTTATTGATGGAACAGAAGTAGGCTGTGGTGTTTTAGGAACTAATACAACTGGTGAAGTTTATGAAGTGGTTGTAGAAACAGAAATGTATGGTTATGCTGAAAAATATGATGGTTATAAAACTAAAATCTATGTTCCAGCTAAAAATATTTCAAAAGAAGTACAAGATGAAGTTAATAGATTGGGTTTGAAAATTGCTAATATTTTAGAATGCGATGTTTTAGCCAGAGTTGATTTCTTTAACTCTTCTAAAGGGATAATCTTTAATGAAGTTAATACTATTCCAGGTTTTACTTCTCACTCTTTATATCCTGCTATGTTTAAGGCAACAGGTTTAGGTTATAAAGAATTAATAAATAAGCTAATTGAACTAAAGCTAAAGGACTAATAAATGATTTTAAAAAGATGTTACAGAGAAATTTCTAAAAGTAATTTTAGAGATAATTTAAAAGGATTGAAAAATATTTTACCTGAACAAACCAATATTATAGGCATTATAAAAACTGACTACTATGGTCATGGAGCCTATCAACTGGCTAAAATAATGCAAGAAGAAGGGGTAAAAGATTTTGCTGTGGCATCACTGGCAGAAGCTATTGAACTTAGAAAATTAGGTTTAGAAGATTCAATACTTATACTGGGATATTCTAGTAAAGAGCAGTGGTTTATTGCTAATAATTATAACTTTGTTTTTTCAATTGTGGATTATGATCACGGGGTTGAAATGATTGAATATTGTAAAGAAAATGATATTCAACTAAAGGTTGAGATTAAAGTTGATACTGGTATGAATAGAATAGGAGTTAATGCTAACTTAACTGAAAAACAAATAAAAACAATTTATGATAATCCGTATTTAAAGATTAATGGAACTTATTCACATTTATGCAGATCTGATAGTTTTGAAGAAAGTGATAGGCAATTTACCTATAAACAAAAAGAAATTTTTGATATGTTTTTAAATAAGATAAAGAAATTAGGGTTAAAAACTGGTAGAACCCATTTATGTGCCAGTGCAGGAATCTTAAATTATCCAGATTTTATTTACGATTATGTTAGACCTGGATTTATGTTATTAGGTTTTGATGTTGGCGCAGTTATAAATAAATATAAAAGAAAACCAGTTATGACATGGAAAAGCCAAGTTGAAATGGTTAAAACAATAAAAGCTAATGAAGGTGTCAGTTATGGCCATATATATGTTAGTGATAAAGAAAGAAAAATTGCTAGTTTATCAGTTGGATATGGAGACGGTTATCCAAGAAGGCTTTCCAATAAAGGTTATGTCTTAATAAAAGGTCAAAAAGCAAACATTGTTGGAAGAATATGCATGGATCAAATGATGGTAGATGTAACTGATATAGAAAATGTAAAAGCTGGGGATGAAGTTATTTTAATTGGAAAAAGTGGTAATTTAAAAATAGATTTAAATGAATTAGCTGATTTATCAGAAACGATAGTTGATGAAATAGTTTGTAATATAAATGTAAGAGTGGAAAAATATTTTGTTGATTAGGAGGGATTATGAAAAATAAATACGGAAAAATAACTGTCATTACTGACAGAACGTTTAAAGATGGTTATAATCGTCTAATTTTATTTGATAAATTAACCAAAAAAGCTTACTTTATTGAAGATGTAGAAGAAAAAGCCTTCAGAATTCTGGATACTAGAGTAATGATTGTTATTTTGGCATTTGTTTTTTCATTTTCATTTTGGGATATAATACCTGCTGTAATTATAAGTGGGGTATTATTTGTTTCTTTTGAGCTTTATTATCGTAAATTTTTTATTCCTAAACTTCGAGAAGCAAAAGAGTTTACAGTTCCAGAAAATGCTAAAAGAGTTGATCAACTGGTAGAAAAAGACAGTCGAATTTTAATGTTAATGATTGTATTATGTTTGCTTTTACCAGTATTGTTGGTTTATTATGTTTTAGAGCAAACAGTTAATTTTACAAATTTTTCATTTAATGATGTAAATATGACTGCCTTAGTTATAGCTTCAATAGGTGTAGGATTATACAGTTTATATATTGCTATTGCTTGTATTAGAGCGTTAGTTAAAAAGAAAAATAAAGGAGAAAATAGATGTTAGAATTCAAATATGATGTTCAGTTATTAATTTCAGGTGAAAACCTAAATGAAGATGTAATCAGTGATTATTTTATCGAAAATTTTAGTGGTGACAGTTTATTAGCAGTAGGGGATGATGAATTAATCAAGATTCATTATCATACTAATGAGCCATGGTTGGTACTAGAATATTGTTCTTCTTTAGGAGACATATTTGATGTAATAATTGAAAATATGGAAAGACAAGCAAAAGGATTGAAAGGTTAGAGATAACCTTTTTAAAAGAGATTAATAGGGAGAAATTTTTATGACTGAATGTAATAATAACTGTTCATTGTGTCAAGAAGATTGTGACAGTAGGCAATCTGATTTTGTCGCTGATGCTACAAAACAGCAATGTAATAATGATTGTTCAACTTGTTCACTAGATTGTCCAGATAGAGATTTAAAAATCAAAGCTAACCAATACAGCAATATTAAAAAAGTAATTGCTGTTGTTTCTGGCAAAGGTGGAGTAGGTAAATCAATTGTAACTTCTTTACTTGCCAGCGCAATGCGTTTTAAGGGATACAATGTTGGTATTTTAGATGCTGATATTACAGGACCTTCAATACCGCAAGCCTTTGGTGTAGATGGATTTTTATTTAGTGATGGGGTGAGCATTTTACCTTTAGAAAGTAAAAATGGAGTCAAAATAGTCTCTACTAACTTAATATTAAAAGAAAAAGGACAACCAGTTTTATGGCGAGGTGCTTTAATAACTTCATTAGTTAAACAGTTTTACACCGAAGTTATTTGGGGAGATATTGATTACTTATTTATAGATTTACCTCCAGGAACAGGTGATGTATCTCTAACAATTTTCCAATCTCTACCAATTGATGGAGTTATAATTGTTTCAACTCCTCAACATTTAGTTCGAATGATTGTAGAAAAAGCTGTTAGAATGGCAGAAATGATGAAGGTCAGGATTTTAGGTTTAGTAGAAAATATGAGTTATATTGTTTGTGGTGACTGTGGTAAGAATATTCCATTATTTGGTGATGGTAATATTGAAGAATTAGCTAACCAGTTTAATTTGAAGGTATTAGCTAAATTACCATTAGATCCAACTTTGGCCAAAGCAGTCGATGCTGGAACTATTGAACAGTGTAGTGTTGAAGGTTTGAATGCTTTAACAGACATGTTAGAAAAAATATAAATAAAAAAGACTGATGTCTTTTTATGGAAAATTTTTAAATGCATAAGCAATTCAATAATAGATAAAGCCGATTTAATATAATACCAAAGTTGTTTATCTTTTAATTTTGTGTAAAAAATTGTTGATATTACTTAAAAATTATAAAAAAAAGGAAGTTGTTATTCACGACTTCCTTTATAAATTAAACTGCCTCCAACACCAATTCCAATAAACGAAACAATAACTAGAGCAATAATAATCAATGTTCTGGTATTGTTAATTGAAGCTAAATGATTATCATTTTCACCATCAATTGTTCCTGGATTAATTGGTAAAGTAGGATCTTCAACATTAGCATCAGGATCAGTATGATTGTAATTAGGCTGTCTAATAATTGTTAAAACATAGCTATTGTTACTTCCATCTTCTGCAGTAACAGTAATTATAATCTGATTGTTTACCTCATCTTGAATGACAACTACTGATTTTTCATCTTCTTTTGTATAATTGATTTTTAATTCCTCTTTATCATTAATTGTCACTTTATAAGCATTAGTAAGTTTATTGAAAACTGGAGATAATGTTCCATTTTCAACTTCAATATTTTTCAAATAACAATTCTTACTAACTGGTTTAACTACTTTGATAGAATGAGATCCATTTTCAAAAGTAATATTTCTTTTCTTTTCGACTTGTTCTTCAACTTTTTCTGTAATAGGATCTGGTACTGGCAAGCCATTTTCTTCAGCATAATCAATTTCTTCTTGATTAGTTACAACAGTAGTTGTTATTATCTCAATTTCAGTAATTTCTGCAGTAACATTACTAGAGGAAACAACGGTTGTTTTTTCCAGAGAACCATGTACAATAAAGGTCACTTTAAATAGTAGTCTATCAGAATCAATAGGGTCATGCGCCTTAGCGGTACCGTTAAAAGAAATCACTCCAGCTTTTGAAGTATCTACTGAAAAATCCCAATTATGTAAGTTGTCAGAAACTTCTACGCCAAAAATCGCTAATACGGACTTATCGTAATTGATTTGACCTTTAATGTTTTTAACACCATCTTGACTGTTGGCATTTACTTCAACAAAGGCTAAACCATCACAAATAGTGCTGGTTGAACCATTGATAGTAATAACAGCTGAGTCATTGGCAGCACTAACAGTTAATAAACTGATGCTAAATAATATTGATAACAAAATTAATATAATTTTTTTCATCTTATCACTCCACTAATAATAATATCACTAATGATTTGAATGCTCAAGCATTAGCGCTTTTTAGGTCTGATTAGACAATTAGGACCATAACCAATTAAATCTTTTCTATTGGCTAAGGCTAATGCTCTATAAACCAAGTTATAGTTTTGTGGAAAACCATATTGCATTAAAGCTCTTTGCATCTTCTTTTTCTCTAAATCTTTTTCGACAAAAACTTTCTGCATTGTATCTGGGTTTAAACCGGTATAATACATACAGGTTGATTTTGTCGAAGGTGTAGGATAGAAATCCTGAACCTGTAAAGGAATATGATTTATTTCCTTTAGATATAAAGCCAATTCAATAGCACTGTCTAAATCACTTCCAGGATGGGAAGAGATAAAATAAGGAACAATAAACTGCTTCTTTTTGTACTCTTGGTTAAGCTGTTCAAATTTTTTTACAAACTGTAAATAAACTTCTTTGGTAGGCTTACCCATAAGATTTAGTACTTTAGGATCGATATGTTCAGGAGCAACTCTTAGTTGTCCAGAAATATGATTTTGTACTAATTCTCTAAAAAATGAATCATCTTTATCATAGATTAAGTAGTCGTATCTAATACCACTTCTAATAAAAAGCTTTTTAATTTTTGGTAAAGCAGAAACAGTTTTAAGAATATCTAAATATTCGCTGTGGTCAATATTTAAGCTGCGACATACTCTAGGTGATAAACAGTTTTTGTTAGGGCAAACTCCATTGTTAAGACTTTGTTGACAACTTGGTTGATAAAAGTTAGCAGTTGGACCGCCAATATCATTGATGTATCCTTTAAAGTCTTTAAATTGAGTAAGTAATTTAGCTTCTTTTATAATGGAAGCTTTGCTTCTAGAGGAAATGGTTCTTCCTTGATGATTTGCTAAGGCGCAAAATGAACACGAACCGAAACAACCACGAGAAGAGGTGATTGAAAATTTAACTTCCTCAATTGCTGGAATATATTTATATGATGAATGAAAAGTTCTCTTATATGGTAAATCATAAGTATCATCCATTCTCTGTCTGCTGATAGGGTAGTCAGGTTCATTTTGAACAATATACCAACCTTGATAAGTTTCTATTAATTTTTTAGCTCTAATAGCATCGGTATTTGCTGCTTGAATTTTAAAACTTTCCGCATATTTTCTTTTGTCATGACAAATCTCTTCATAAGTTGGTAAAATAACATAATCTGAGATATTGTCTAATGATTTAGTTTTATAGCAAGTTCCTCTTAGATAGGTTAAATGTTTTACATCAATACCAGCATTTAAACTATCAGCCACTTCAATAATACTATTTTCTCCCATTCCATATAGAAGTAAGTCAGCTTGAGTGTCGATAAGTATTGAATTTCTAACTTTATCATCCCAATAATCGTAATGAGCCAAGCGACGTAAAGAGGCTTCAATTCCACCAATAATAATAGCACTATCAGGAAAGAGTTGTTTTATTTTTTGACAATAAACTATTGTTGCTCGATCTGGTCTTTTCCCCATAACTCCTTGATCACTAAAACTATCTTTTCTTCTTCTTTTTTTATTGACTGTATAATGATTAACCATTGAATCAATATTACCTGCAGTAACTAGGAAACCTAGCCTTGGTTTACCAAATTGTAAAAAATCAGCATCTTTTTTCCAATCTGGTTGAGCAAGTACAGCAACTTTATAGCCAAAAGCTTCTAAGGTTCGAGAAATAATAGCTGCCCCAAAGGAAGGATGGTCAACGTATGCATCACCAATGATATAAACAAAATCAGGTTGCTTCCAACCTCTTTCTAACATTTCTTTTTTGTTTATTGGCAAAAACATCAAAGTTCACCTCAAATTAATTATACTTTACTTTTAGATTAAATTAAATAAAGACATTTTATCAGTATATTATGATAAAATAAAAATAATAAAGGAGCTAATTATATGAGTAAATACATACTGGCAATTGATCAGGGAACAACTTCTTCAAGAGCGATGATAATTGACGATGATTTAAAAATAATTTCTATTAGTCAACAGGAAGTGGCTAATAATTTTCCAAAACCTGGATGGGTTCAGATGTCAGCTTCTGAAATTTGGACTTCAGTGCAATATGTTTGTTTAAATGCAGTAGAAAAAGCTAAAATTGATGTTAAAGATATCAAAGCAATTGGAATCACCAATCAAAGAGAGACAACAATTGTGTGGAATAAAAAAACAGGTTTGCCTGTTTATGATGCTTTGGTGTGGCAATCAAGACAAACAAACGAACTATGTGAAAAGGTAGTCAGGGCAGGATATACTGATGTAATTAAGCGTAAAACCGGTTTGCCAATTGACCCTTATTTTTCAAGTAGTAAAATCAGGTGGATTTTAGATAATATTGAAAATGGTCAAAAAAGAGCAGAAAATGGAGAACTACTATTTGGCACAGTTGATAGCTGGTTAGTTTATAAATTAACTAATGGTAGTGTTCATATTACTGATGTAACTAATGCCTCTAGAACGATGTTGATGAATTTAGACACTTTACAGTGGGATCAAGAACTTTTGGATATTTGGAATATTCCAAACTGCATGTTACCAAAAATAAAAGATTCTAGTGAAGTTTACGGTCATACTAGTATATTTGGAACTAAACTGCCAATTGCAGCTTGTATTGGAGATCAGCAAAGCGCTTTGTTTGGTCAGATGTGTTTTGAAACTGGTCAGTGTAAAAATACTTATGGAACAGGCTGTTTCTTGCTGTTTAATACTGGAAATAAAAGAGTAGAATCAAAAAATGGTTTGGTCACAACGGTAGGTTGGAAAATAAAAGATGAAATTGTTTATGCTTTAGAAGGTTCGGTTTTTGTAGCTGGAGCAGCTATACAATGGCTTCGAGATGGTTTAAAAGTTATTGAAAAAGCTTCTGAAACTGAAAGAATCGCCTATGAATTAGAAAGTAGTGATGGAGTTTATGTTGTTCCTGCCTTTACTGGATTAGGAGCACCTTATTGGGATCAAAATGCTAAAGGTGCAATCTTTGGTTTAACAAGAGGAACAACAACAAATCATCTTATTAGGGCAACTTTAGAATCTTTAGCTTATCAAACCTATGATTTAATTGAAGCCATGCAACAAGATACAGATATAACTATTACGGCTTTACAGGTGGATGGTGGGGCTTGTAGAAATAATTATTTGATGCAATTTCAATCAGATTTACTGCAAACAAGAATTGTCAGACCAGAAAATTTTGAAACTACAGCACTGGGAGCAGCAATGCTAGCAGGTTTAGCAACAAATATTTTTGCCGATAAAAATGATTTAATAGACAAATATAAAGTTGAACAAAAATTTGAACCATATTTAAATTCAATGCAAGTTCAAAAATTAATTCGCGGTTGGAAAAAAGCAATAAAAGCTACAATGGAATTTTAGGAGATATTTATGAAATTTGAAAAATTAAAAAAAGAATTACAAGAAATCTTAATCCACTATAGTGAAACAATAGAAATGGTTAATGAAAAATCAAATAACTTTCTTGATAATTTAAATCAAGAGCAAGAGTGTGATGGTTATTATAAATTAGTCGAATTAATCGAAAAATGTCATAATGAATGCCATTTATTTATCTACAACAATATTCCAGAAGATTATTGGCAAGATGATGAGAGAGATCATGATTATAATCAAGATGAACAAACTGATCAGTGGGTAGATGAAGAACAGTACAAATCAGATTTTATTGATGAAGATAGTTATGGCTATCACAGCAAACATGGTATTAAATGTCGTGGATGTTTTTATGATGATGAAAATTTTGGTTATAATGAGGATGAATCAGATACAGATTAAGATAATAAATAAAAATTCTATTTTTTTATATTAATGATATTAATACATCTTATATATAGTAATGGATAGATTGGTCCATTGAAGTAACATGAACTTATTAAATTAGATATCAAAGATATATCAATAAGATAAATATTCACTCAAGTAAAATAATCTTGGGTGTTTTTTAATTGTTTAAATAAAAAAGAAAAAACAATATAATTGAAAAATGAATATAACTATCATAAAAGGATGCCAAATTGTATAACGATATTGTATGCATTATCAAAGAATATTATTTATATTCTTTGAAGTTTTGTAAAACTAGATTAGTGGGGATTTTTTTATAAAGAACAATAAAAAACTTGCATATTTTTTTAAAATCTTTATAATTAATCTTGTTTACTATAATTAATAAAATAGTTTAGCAATTCTAAACAAAGGAGGGATTGGATGGATATAGGTGAACGAATTAGACAACTGAGAGTCTCAAATGATTTGACTCAAGAAGAATTGGCTTCTAGATGTGAGCTTACAAAAGGTTTTTTATCACAATTGGAGAATAATTTAGCTACTCCATCATTACCAACTTTGATGGACATTGTCGAAGCATTGGGGACAACAATGGCTGTCTTTTTTACGGAAGAACAGGATGAGAAAATAACATTTAACGAAGAAGATTATTTTGTTGATGAATCTCAGGAAGTAGTAATTACTTATGTGGTTCCAAATGCTCAAAAAAATCAGATGGAACCAATAATTATTGAATTACAGCCAAATGCTCAATCAAAAGTTGTTTCTCCAAAAGAGGATGGTGAAACATTTGGTTATGTATTAAAAGGAACGATTAATTTAGTAAACGGGAAAAACACTTATAAAGTAAAACAAGGCGGTACATTTTACTTAAAGTGTAAAAAAGAACATTATTTAGAAAATAAAACTAAAAATAGGGCAAAAGTTTTATGGATTTGTACACCGCCATTGTTTTAGAGGTAGAAAGAAATGAGAAAATTAATTGAGTTTAGAAACATTGTAAAATCATTTGACAATCAAGTTGTTTTAAAGGGTATTAACTTGAATGTCTATGAAAATGAATTTGTCACATTATTAGGACCTTCAGGATGTGGCAAGTCAACACTGCTTAGAATTTTAGGTGGCTTCTTGCAGCAGGATGAAGGAACTATCATTTTTGATGGACAGTGTATTGATGATGTTCCAGCATATAAAAGAGAAATTAACACTGTCTTTCAAAGATATGCCTTGTTTCCACATTTGGATGTTTTTGATAACATCGCTTTTGGTTTAAGAATTAAAAAAGTAGCTGAAGATGTAATAGATCAAAAAGTTACTCGTATGCTATCTTTAGTTAATCTTGAAGGTTATGAACATAGAAATGTCACATTATTATCAGGGGGGCAACAACAACGTGTCGCAATTGCTAGAGCCTTAGTAAATGAACCTGAAGTTTTACTATTAGATGAACCACTGGGAGCATTAGATTTAAAATTGAGACAAGAAATGCAACGTGAATTAAAAAGAATTCAACAAGAAGTAGGAATTACTTTTATATATGTTACTCATGATCAGGAAGAAGCATTGACAATGTCTGATAAGATTGTTGTCATGAGAGATGGTGAAATTCAACAAATCGGTACACCTTTAGAAATCTATAATGAACCAGCTAATGAATATGTAGCTAAATTTATTGGCGAAAGCAACATTATTGAAGGGGTAATGGTTGAAGACTATAAAGTTAAATTTGATGATAAGATATTTGATTGTGAAGATTTTGGTTTCAAAGAAAACGAACCTGTTGATGTATTGATTAGACCAGAAGATATAAAGATTGTTGGTAGAACTGGCGCCTTAATGAAAGGTGAAGTAAAGTCAGTCCTTTTTAAAGGTGTTCATTATGAAATAATTGTTGAAACTATTTCTGGTGCTTCAAAAACAGTCACGATGCATATTTTATCAGAACATGACACCTATAATGCAGCTGAAAATGAAAAAATTAGTGCCAATGATTTCTTTGTTGACTTAGAAGATGTTAATGCATTAGATGATTTTAACTTAGTAGCCAGAGCTAATGCTCAAGCTTGGGATGATGAAGAAAATAATTTATCAATTGCTAGCATTACTCATAATATTGAAAATAAAGTAGGTACTTATGACTGTACTTTCAAAACTCAAAAAAATACTGAAATTACGATAAAGGTTCATGTAGTTGCTCCAGTGTATGTTGAAGATGCTAAAAAGAATATAGGTATCAGTGCTTTTGATTTCTTTGTCACAGCTGATGAAGTTAAGGAATCAATGGCGATTTCAACTGACCTGAAAACATGGGCTTCTGCTGAAGCATGGAACTTGCAAGATGATTCGGAAATTGAAATTACTGATGTGAAATTTGATTTTGATACAGCAGATATCGAAGAAGGTTCGTATGAAATTACTTTCGCAACCCAAGGTAGAGAATATAAAATTGAAACAACAACAGTACACGAAGAAGGGGATAAGGTCGGTTTAAAATTTGACCGAAATGACATTCATGTCATGAGTAAGATGGTGGTATAAAGATGAAAAGCTTTAGAAATATGACTTATCCATACATTGTATGGTTAGCTTTATTTGTGGTAGCCCCAATGTTAATGATTGTTTTCTATGCTTTTACCAATGCTGGAAATGACATGTTAGTATTCAAATTTACATTGGAAAATTTTACCAGATTCTTTCAAGACCCAGATTTTTTAAGAGTTTTATATACTTCTTTAAAAATCGCCTTTATAACTACTATTATTTGTGTTTTGATTGGTTATCCTACTGCTTATGTCATTGCTAAACAAGATGAAAATAAGCAAGCAGTCTATATTTTATTACTTACTTTACCAATGTGGATTAACATGTTAGTTAGAACATATGCTTGGAAAGGCATCTTAATGAACTTTAATATTTCAAGTGAATTTAAGGTCTTTGTCGGTATGGTTTATAACTTTTTACCATATATGATAATCCAAATTTATACTTCTTTAGCAAAGATGGATAAAAATTTACTCGATGCTTCTTATGATTTAGGAGCTAACAAAATGCAAACTTTTTTAAGAGTAGTTTTACCTCTTTCAATCCCTGGAGTTATTTCAGGTATTACTTTAGTATTTTTACCAGCTGTAAGTTCGTTCTTCATTCCTAAGTTATTAGGTGGTGGAGATTATGTTTTAATTGGTAATCTGATTGAAACTTACTTTATAACAACAGGAGACTGGAACTTTGGTAGTGCTATCTCTTTAATTATGGCAATCATTATTATCGTTTCTATGTACTTTACAAAAAAGATTGATAAAAGAATCGGAGAGGAGTAGACAATGAAAAAAGAAAATAAAAGTTTATGGTCAAAAATAGTACCTAATACCTGGCTAATTTTAATTGTTTTATTCTTCTATTTGCCAATTATTTATGTTGTTATATTCTCATTTAACTCTACTAAAAGTTTAAATCACTTTACTGGTTTCTCATTAATGTGGTATGAAAAGATGTTTAATGATAGAAAGATGCTAGAACCAATTTATTACACAGTTTTGGTAGCTGTTATTGCAACAGTAGTATCAACTATTATTGGTACAATAACTTCTATTGGTTTGTCAAAACAAAAGAAAATAGTTAGAGAATTAGTCTTGCAAGTAAATGATTTGCCAGTAATGAATCCAGATATTGTTACAGCAATTGGTTTGATGTTATTTTTCATTTCACTAAATATTGAAACCAGTATTTTTACCCTGCTGATAGCGCATATTACTTTCTGTATACCATTTGTTGTTTTGTCTATCATGCCAAAACTAAGAACTTTGGATGATAATGTAGCTGAAGCTGCACTAGACTTAGGAGCGACTCCTTTTCAAGCTTTAACAAAGGTTATTATTCCACAAATTATGCCAGCAATATTTTCAGGAGCATTAATTGCTTTCTCAATGAGTTTTGATGATTTCGTTATTTCATTTTTCACAACAGGTACAGGAGTAAGCAACATTTCGATATTTGTTTATTCAATGAGTAAACGTATTAATCCTTCAATCAATGCTTTAAGTTCATTAATTGTTGCAGTTGTTACAACTGTTCTAGTTGTTGCTAATGTGATTCCAATGATTAAAGCAAGACGTCCACAAGTTGAAGTTGTCAAAAAGAAAAGCAAATTATCTTATATTCCATATTTGGCAGGAGCATTAGCTCTGGCTATCTTCTTGGTATCTTTTGGAAATAAAACAACTGGTGATTTTGATCCAATTGCAGAATTTGGTTCAAACACCTTAAATCTATTCAACTATGGTGAATTTATTGGTGAAGATGTAATTGCAGATTTTGAGGATATGTATAATGTTAAAGTTAATTACGACACCTTTGCTTCAAATGAAGAAATGTATACTAAACTGATGAGTGGAACCTCTTATGATATCATCATTGCTTCGGATTATATGATTCAAAAATTAATTAAAGATAGTTTATTACAACCATTAGATAAGGATATGCTGACAAATTTAACAGATTTGTATCCTGATGCCTTGAAATATATGGAATTTGATCCTGAAATGGTTTATGCTGTTCCGTATATGTGGGGTACAGTTGGCATTATTTACGATGAGACTTTAATTGACAGTGAAGATGTTGAGACCTTGGGTTGGGATGTTTTTAAGCTTGAAAAATATCGTGGTATGGTTTATTTCTATGATTCAGAAAGAGACTCATTTATGGTTGCTTTAAAAGCCTTAGGTTATTCAATGAATACTAAAAATGAACAAGAACTACTAGAAGCATATAACTGGTTAATTGAAATGGATAATGCCGTTGATCCAGCATATGTAACCGATGAAATCATTGATGGCATCATTAATGGTGAAAAAGCCTTAGGTTATGTCTATTCAGGTGATGCTACCTATATGATATATGAAAATGAAAATTTAAGATTTTATGAACCGCATCAAGGCACTAATGTTTGGATGGATTGTATGTTTATTCCAAAAGTTGCAAGAAGTCCAGAATTGGCCAATTTCTTCATCAATTATATGTTGTCATATGATGTTTCTTATGCTAACTCAGAGTATGTTGGTTATACTTCGCCAAATGAAGAAGTTTTGATAGCTTTAAGTTCAGAAGATGGTGAATATTATGGTATTGATGCTTATGTGCCACGTGTAGGATTTGAGAAAGATGAAACCTTTGTAAATGATGACTATATCAGAAAGATTATTTCTGAATATTGGGTGAAAGTTAAATTAAATTAATAAGAAAAAGATGTTTTTAGAAAAAGCATCTTTTTTCTAATAAAAAGTGTCTTGACTGACACCTTAATTAGAGAATGTATATTTATCGTTTGTTACTTTAAATTTAAGTTTTCTAGTTTTAAAGTGAATGAAAACTAGACTTATTATGACTATGAAAATACAACTTATAACTTTAACTAATCGCTTGAAATTACTGTAAGCAGGGTAGAATAATGTTAAAAGTTTGTCGCTTATAGCCAAAACAATTAATAAAACTAGTATTAGTGAAATTGTTTTTTTATTAAAGGTTTTAGAAAGCGGTAAACCAGGAAAAGCAATTAATGTTGAAACAAGTACAATAACAAGTAAAATTGCTCCAAGTATTAACCAATAACCAATTTCAGAGGCAAATCCTACTAATAGATTTTCCCATATTGGTCTAAAAACTAACATCAAAAGCCAACCTAAAGACCATAAAGGTAACAAGAAAACCATTCTTATTGATTGAGGTATGTTGTATAGTATTTGTTTAATTTTAACTTTGAAAAAATTTTTCTTTTTTTGATTATAATGCTCATTAAAATCTTCATCCTCATAAGATTTTTCAATTATTTCTAAAGGCGTTTCGTAAGTGTTATTCACAAACAAAGAAGCAGCAGTAGTTGCAGCTATTGCTGTCTTTTGAGCCTTTTTTTTCAAGTTTTCTGTGTTCTCTTTTTCCATACTTAAATAATACCATAATTTAATTATTAAAACTAATAAATATTTAATCGATTATCTTCAATATAGCGAAAGAATAAAGGGGATATTCAACTTGATTTTATTTTAATTGGTGTGTCAATAATACGGGAAAATGTCCCAAAATAAATCAAACATAAGCGGAAAAAATATCCGCTTTTTTTATGTAAATATATGTTCTTGATGAGCTCTTTTCTTATGCTTTAAAAAATTA